>WLWG01003395.1_pt1 | contig 10848 bp, 7 predicted proteins | sample 6712871 | NCBI WGS metagenome assembly WLWG01 (sample SAMN12718693, study PRJNA515312) | sponge metagenome | isolation source: marine sponge | host: Mycale hentscheli | place: New Zealand: South Island, Marlborough, Capsize Point | collected 2003-05-01 | reverse complement strand
GACGGACTACCCGCTGTTGATCCGCGGAACGTGAGATCTGGTATCATACGACGTATGAAAGAAAACTGCTCTCCATCTCCAATGTCCATTTGGCTTGATTCAATATATGCAGTAATTGCAGACCCATCGTCATCAAATCCAGACTCTTGAGTGTAGAGGTAATTGTTTGGCCCTGCTGCAATTGGGTTGTCGAAGATACCACGATCCATCCAAAAGCTTCTAGCAAGTGCCCCATAATACCAAACCTGTTGCTCGTAATTGTAAACTACATATCTATCGTTATTGTCACTGCTTGCAGAGGGATAAAACCACCAGACCTCAGAGAAAGCTGTATTAGTTGCAGCTACAACCTTCTCTCGTTGTAGTAAGTTAAAGTCATCAAATACAAAATCTCTGACAGAACAAGGCAGTCTTTGCACCGTACCACCGTAAGTATAAAACTCTTTTAGACCCATCCAGAACACGTTGTCTTCAACAGCTACCGCTGATAACGGACCCATAGTCGTAATGTTTTCTGACACAAGGTTTACACCGAAGGTAAACGGTGGACCCAAGAACTGCATGGCATACAAGGATTCGTCAGTATACACCAAGATCTGCTGTCTTGTTTCTACTGCTGCTACAATCTCTGAACCAGAACCGAGACGCAACTCTCCTGCTGTATTGGTCGCTGTGGATGCCCAGTCGGTTAAAGATTCTTGGGAGGAGAATCGTATAGCCAACGGATCTTGGACACCCGGATTAGCCTCTGTGTCACAACCAAATGCTATGATGTGTCGGTCTCGGTCTGATACTAATATTTGTTTTGCTATGGTAGGTGCGCTAGTAGATCCGGCGAGTGAATCTAGGCTTACGGCTCTCGTAGCAAAACCGTTTGTTTTATCCCAATAATATATACCACCGTTACGCACGTTGATAAGAAGATCCTCACCAAAGTTATCATGTGACCAGATACGCAAGGTGTTCGTAACGATAGGTGTGGTAGCTGCTTGACCCCAACCATTACGTCCCCAAGTGCCAACACCCCAACCCGCACCTGTTGCAGTTGTATCTAACCCAACACTTACTTGATAGGTTCCAACTATAGATCCACCACCGTTGCCTGTGTCAGAGGAGTTGGCATTTACTGGACTAGGAACCAAGACTCCGTTTACAGTTATATCTGGTAGTGCCGTACCTGCGGCACGAGCAGCAATCTTATAGCTGTTAGCGTTTATTATTTCTGTTATGTTATACTCTTGGTTCAATACTGCTGCGGTTATGTTGCCGCCAAGAGAAGCTGCACCACTAAAGGTTACAAAGTCATTTACCACCGCCCCGTGAGCCGCATCAGTTACAGTAATTACAGATGATCCATTGGTTGCAGCAAAAGTTACATCCCCTGCTGCTGTTGTGCTTCTAATCGGGGTTATGTCGTTAAAGGCACCACCATCTTGGTTGATGTAGTATTTTAATGAGGTGCCAATACCTATCAGTCGGCTGTTATCTAAGGCCACCCAAGGGTGCATAGCTCTTGATGTGCCTAAGTAAGATGCAGGCGTAAACTTCTGCCAACCACCAATCTTCTCAGGCATACCAAAGCGAAAGCGTACCTTGTCTACATCAAACCAACCGCCCTCATTGGTGTAAGAGGTAGTCTCTCGATTGACACCTGGTTTGAACTGAAGTTTGGTTAGTGGCATTCATCACCTATGTTTTTACTACGAGTTCTGTTGCAGAGATAGCTGTCCCTGCCAGTACACTTGGCGTTGCAGCCGTTGTGCCTATCGTTCCGTCATTCTGTACAAAATATTGCTGTCCTGCGGTAAGACCGCCTTGATTATCTGATACAGAGCCTATGATGTCTATTGATGTGTTACCACCGTCTGCTACTTCGCCTCTTACCTCTATGCTACGCACCAAAGAACTACCCTTACTACTATCGTCTAAATCTTTCCAAGAAAAAACAACATTACCAGATACAGGGTCTTCAATTGCTTCGGGTTTAATAGCACGATTTGAAGGATGGTAGTAGCTTATAGAACTAGAAAAACTTCCAATTGAAGTGCCACTTACTGTACCTTTAATAAATGCAACCGTTGATCCTGAAGCGTTAAAACTTATTATAATTTGTCCTGTTGCGGTATGGTATACAGGATTTCTATTTTCAACTCCACTTGTGTTGTATGTAGCAACACTGCCAAAAGAAACTGATGTGCCACTTATAGTGCCAACAACAGCTTTTCCTTTATTGCCATCTCCTGCATCATCAAAGGTAATAACAGATTTATTATTAACAGGATCAAAAACTGCATGTATATTTACTGTTGAAGATGAAATAAAAACTGTTGCAGAGCCGAAAGTAATGTCTGTTCCAGATATCGTTCCAACTACTGCTGTACCGTAACTTGAATTATTTATGTCTTTTACACCAATTAATATTTTCTGAGTATTAGCATCATAGACTGCGGTAGCCTCGTAACCACCATTGTTTCCATTAAACAAAGCTTCAGCACCAAAACTTATGCTCGTCCCTGAGACAGTGCCCACCGCTGCTGTTCCTCTGTTGCTATTTCCCTGATCTCTATAGACAGCTACAACTTTTTGAGCATTAGCATCATACACAAGTGCATTTACTGTTGTTCCTCCTGAATTGAATGTAGCCTCACTTCCAAAACTAATACTCGTCCCTGAGACAGTACCTACTATAGCCTTTCCTTTGTCAGTGTCGGCTTCATCACAAAATGCAATAACTACTTTTTGAGCATTAACATCGTAGGCACAATTAAAGTCTTTTGCCTTTGCTGCTTCAAACACAACAGGAGTTCCAAAAGATATGGTTGTTCCACTAACAGTGCCTACTACAGCCGTACCGTAATACGAATTACCTTCATCTTGATATGCTAAAACTATTTTTCCTGCATTTGTATCATATGCAGCGCCTATTTGTTCTGACCCCATAGTTGACGATTCAAAAGAAACTTTTGTACCACTAACCCCAGGGAGAGCCACGCCCCTCGACATACCAATGTAGTTTTCGGAGGTGAGGTTTTTTACATCTCCTGCACCAGTATATACTACAGCTTTACCCTTGCTTGAATCACCACCATCTGTAAAAGCCAAAACAGTTCTGTCTGCTGTTGATACGTGGGCGTGATTAACATTACCAGTAGTGATACTAGCGTCAATTGCGAAAGCTGATCCAAAAGTATATGCAGAAGTTGTTGCAGTGGTCGTATACATATTTAAAGCACCACCATTATCTCTAGTGGCAACTGTAATAGCATTTATACTACTATTAAAAGAAACACCTATCTGTGTTACTTGTGCAGCAGTATAAAAATTAGAAGGTGATGTAAAAGAAATACCTGTCCCTGACACCGAACCTATTACAGCTTTGCCTTTGTCATTATCACCACCATCAGCATAAAATATATGAACCCTATTGATATTAGGATCGTTGAGTACTTTAGTGAGTATTGTAGCTCCACTTTCAAACTCTACTGCTGAACCAAAACTAATAGAAGTTCCCGAAACAGTTGCAACTTTTGCATTTCCTGATGTCGCAACATATCCTATTACGTGTTTATTATTTGCAATATCGTATGCTATAGAAACGTAGGTAGTGGTTGCGCTATTAAATGTAGCAACAGTACCAAAACTTATACTTGTTCCACTGACTGTGCCTACGATTGCTTTACCATAATTGCTATCACCATTATCTCTAAAAGCAATAACAACTTTATTAGCAGAAGTGTCAAAAGATATGCCTATACTATTATTAGTGTTCCCACTCTCAAAAGCAGTAGCAGACCCAAAACTTATAGAATTATCTGAGGGGTCTACAGTCCCTACAATAGCAGTTCCTGCTCCACTATTTCCTTGGTCTTGATAAGCTACAACAATTTTGTTGTTTGAACTATCAAATACTGGAGTAGTAAGACTTACTTGAGCACTTTCAAAGACTACAGCAGTGCCGAAAGAAATTGAATCACCACTAACTGTTCCTACAATTGCCGTACCGTAGTTTGAGTTGTTTTCATCTTTATATGTAATAACTACTCTGTCACTATTACTGTCGTATGCGACTCCTTGGTTATTAGCTACTCCTGATTCAAATTCAACATTACTACCTTTAGCTTCAGTCAATGTAGTCGTACTTACAACACTCACCGTCCCATCAGCATTAACCACCACTGGCTTACCGCTTGGCAATGTGCCACTCGCTACCGCTTTAAACTCACCACTCTCTTCAGCCCCTATACGTCTTAACATAGTTACCCTTTCACGATAAGTTTAGTTGCCGATACAGCCGTCCCTGCAAAGACGCTAGGATCAGCAGCCGTTGTACCTAGTGTGCCATCATTCTGAACGTAGTAGCTTTGCCCTGCTGTCAACCCAGATAGGTTGTCGGCTATTGCACCTTGCGTGTCTATGATAGCCCCTGCACCAGAAGCTGCACCGCTACGAGATATGCCGATATAGTTTTCTGAGGTGATGTTTGAGCCAAGCCCTGGAGTTAAAACTATTGCTTTACCTTTGCCGCTATCATTTTCATCACGATATGCTAGTATAACTTTGTTTGTATCTGGATCAAATATTGGAAAGGCCATATCATCTGATACAGAATTTGTTAAAGAAACTGGACTAGAAAATGTTGCAGTTGTTCCTGATATTTGTGCGGTAATAGTTTCAAGTGTCCGTGTTGATGAGTTTGGACGATATGTAATTACATGAGCATCTAAATTTGTGTCATATACCGTCCCAATTTGAGCCACAGTAGCAGAAGAGTTTCCAATTTCTACCTCTGACCCATAAGAAATACTTGTACCAGAAATAGTTCCTACAACAGCCTTACCTTTGTTGCTATCTGCGGCATCCTCGTAGACAACTAATATTTTATTAGTGTCAGGATCAAAAGAACAAGCCATCCAATCAGTGCTTGCATTGTGAAAAGTAACAGTTGACCCAAAACTTACACTAGTGCCTGAGATTGTTCCTACAGCAGACTTGCCTTTATTACCGTCATTACTGTCGTACCAAATAACAAGGAATTTATTTACATTGCTATCAAAACAAATGTTAGTTCTTGAAGGGACATGGAGATCGCCTTGAGTTGGTAAAAATACCTCAGTCCCAAAAGACACTGAGTCTCCGCTAATTGTTGCAACTCTTGCTTCGTTTTTATTTGAAGAAATTGCATTTCTGTATACAAGTAAAGTTTTATTTGCATTTGAATCAAAAGCAGCAACCAATTGACTCATGTCATTGTTTCTGAAAGTTTCCTCACCCCCATCATATTCAACATTTCCTGTTTCTGAAAAAATATATCCTGCTCTACTTTTTCCAGTATTTGTACCCCCATCTTGAAAACTTACTAAAAACCTACCTGCATTTGAGGAAGCAGTTGGGTCATAAGTTATAGCCATAGATCCGTTACTTTGGGCGCTTTTAAAAACATTGGGTGTTGTAAAGGTTATGTTTGTACCAGAAATCGTACCTGCTATAGCCGTTCCATAATAGCTATTGCCTAAATCAGCATAAGCAATCACTATTTTATTATCTACTGTTGCATAAGTAGATCGTGGCTTGTTTATGTTTCCTGCCTCAAACTGAATAGCTGATCCAGAAGTGGTATCAGATCCTGCAACAACACTTACAGTCCCATCTGCATTTACAATGACAGCCTTGCCGTCTGGCAACGTACCGCTAGCTACAGCGTGTGTCTGTCTTGGTACGCTTGGATCGTTACCAATGATACGCATGTTGAGTCCTACTCTTCTTCAGGCTCTACATAATCAGGATTAGCTGACCACGTTGTGCCATCTAACTTATACTTGTTGCCCACCCAATCGCTTGGTGCGTTGGTCACATTTTCAGTAATAGTCGTATTGCCACTGTTTAGATCAGAAATAATAAACTGAGCAGGATCACCTACTGTGATATTATCTGATGTTGCTGCAATTGCTACGTCATCTGCAAGTAAATACTTGCTTAACTTAGTTGATGTTTCCACGATAGTTTTCATTGTCTAACCTTTCACTATTAGTTCTTTAGAAGATATAGCAGTTCCCGCCGTAACGGAAGGACTTCCTGCTGTTGTGCTTAACGCGCCTGCGGGAGTAACAAAGTATGTCTGCCCTGGAGTTAAGCTTGTTTGATTTCCTGCAATTGAGCAAGAAGAAAGTATCTCGCCATTCGTGCCGTCTAACGCTGCGCCTTTCATAAACCCTACGAAGTTTTCTGAGGTGAGGTTTGGAGCACTGTGAGCAGGAGAGTATGCTACCCCTGTTCCATAATCAGAGTTTGAACTAGCCCTATACACAACAATTATTTTTTTAGCTGTAGGGTCCCATACCTGATCCATATAGTATCCCTGTTCACCATTCAGTTGAGTCACAGTGCCAAAACTAAGTGATGTTCCACTGATAGTCGCTGTGACAAATCTAATTATGTTACCATTTCCCGCATCCCTAAAAACTATAACATTGAATGAGGCATCAGGCTGATAAACAATATTTGAAAAAGTAGAGTTAGAGGCTAAAAATACAGCTTCCGACCCAAAAGATATAGCTGTGCCGCTTACTGTCCCAACTATAGCCGTGCCATAACTACTATTAGCTATATCTCTGTAACTTATTATTACTTTTTCAGCCGACTCATCATAGGCTGAACCTATATTATCTGTTGAACCCGCATTAAAAACAGTTTCTGACCCCCAAGTAATTGCCGTTCCACTTATTGATCCAACACGGGCTGTGCCATAACTAGAGTTTCCTTCGTCCTTATATGCCACCACTAACCTGTCATTAGCTACGTCATAGCTTGAGTGAATAGCTGGCCCTGTGGCTCCTGTGTTATAGTCATATTGACTACCCCAACTAATACTTGTTCCTGAAACTGTTCCTACTTGAGACTTACCTACGTCTGAAGTGGATCTATACGAAACAACAACTTTTTGTGCTGCTGTAGAATAAATTAAAGACATGTAATTACAGTTTGCACTATTAAAAATAACAGTAGATCCAAAGGTTACAGAATTATCCCCTGCTACTGTTGCTACAACCGATGTTCCATATCCAGAATTATCTCCATCATAATAAACAATTACAAACTTCCCTGCATTGGTATCATAAACTGTATCAACAAAATTAGTGCTATTGTTATGAAAAGTAGTTATGCTTTCATATGTAATAGATGTTCCAGAAATTGTTGCAACTGCACATTTTCCCTTACTGCTGTCTCCTGCGTCTACATACGCAATAAAAACTTTGTTGTTTACAGGGTCATAAGCAATCCTAGTATAGTCAGCCTGTGCCGATTCAAACACAGCTTTTGTGCCAACTACCTCAGAAACTGATGATGCAGCTACACTACTCACCGTCCCATTTGCATTTACAATGACAGGTTTACCATCGGCTATCGTGCCGCCTGATGCGGATACATTTGAAGTGGTGTATACTCTAGAGTTTCCATATTCTGTTCCGCTTTGACGATAAGTAATCAAGGACTTCTTTTGATTTGTGTCATATGCAATACCTAGTGCAAGGGTATTTGAAGCATTAAAAACTAATGCGTCAGAAAAACTAATTGAAGTGCCACTGACAGTTCCTTCTGCAATAGTCCCGTAATTAGAGTTTCCAACATCTTTGCAAATTGCGATTATTTTATTTAAAGTTGAATCAAAAGCCGCCTGTACAACAATTGAATTACTTGCATTAAATGTAGCAATGCTTCCAAAAGAAATTGAAGTACCACTTACCGTTCCAACAATAGCCATACCATTGTCACTATTACTAGCGTCCCGAAAGCATATTACTACCTTGTTATTGCTACTGTCAAAAACAGCACTGAAGTACTCTGCGGTTGCGCCTGTAAATGCTACGGTAGATCCAAAAGATATGGCTGTTCCTGATACAGTGCCAACAATAGCTTTAGCGTCAATTGACGAGCCATAATCCATAAAAGCAATAACTACTTTATTATTACTACTGTCAAATGTTGGGCTTATAAATTTACTGTGTTCAGAAAAGAATACAACAGGAGTCCCAAAACTTATAGATGTACCACTGACTGTTCCAACAACAGCTTTACCATAATCAGAGCCACCTGAGTCTTTGTAACCTATAACTACTTTGTTACTATTACTGTCAAAGGTAATTCCTATATCTTCTGTGCCTTGTGCATTAAATGTAACTACGCTTCCAAATGAAATAGATGTCCCTGAAACAGTTCCAACAACAGCTTTACCGTGATTACTTCCCCCCTGATGTCTAAAAGCAACAACTACTTTGTTTGAATTACTATCAAAAACTACTTTACTATAATCACATGTTGAACCATTTAAAAAAGTAGCTGCGCTTCCATAAGAAACGGAATCTCCAGAAATTGTTCCAACAATTGCAGTTCCAGAACCTGAATTTGCTGTGTCCGTATACACCACAACCATTTTATTGTTACTAGAGTCAAAAGCAACAGCAGTATCGTTTGTGTTAGCCGCCTCAAAAGTAACAGCAGAACCTGCACTTGCAGGAATATTTATACCTTCACTGACCGCAGCCCTGATGATGGCGTCTTTGGTTAAGTTGCCAATTACCTTCACAACAACTCTCCTTAGTCAGTTATTTGCTCGTAACTGATTATTACTTCCAGATCGTTAGCAGTCCCTGCTGTCGCAGTGATAGACATGTTTTCTTCTAGGTATATCGCTGTGTTCTTGTCCAACACTACCAGTGAAGAGTCAGCCGCTACAGATGCAGTAGCAATCAATGAGAATGCCGTGCCGCCACCTGATGCTGCGCTGTGTACGTCTATCGTAATGTCACAAGCATTCGTGCCATCTACGTTTGCAACTTGGATCATGTTCACTTTTAGAACATCGTCACTTGATGCAGCGTTATTTAAAATTACAGTCTGTGATGCTGATGAAAGCGCATACTGGTCTGTCTTACCCAGTATTGAGCTTACATTTACAATATTTGGTGCAGCCATATCCTAGCCTCCTTTACCCAAAAACAATAGCCATAGCTATGGCCTTACCTGTTCCAATTCCGGCACTGCCGAAAGAGACAGTACCACTACCATTTGTAACTAACGCCTGCCCATTTGACCCATCGGACGTAGGTAGGGTAAGAGCCGTTACAAAAGCCTGTAGATTTGCGTCATATGCCAGAACATTTGACCCAATCGCAACTCCTAAGTTTGATCTAGATGTTCCTGCATTCGCAACATCTGATAAGTTATTCGCGGCAAGCAATGCTCCCGATAGAGGTAGAGAAGCACCTAGATCAACAACCGCTGCACCCGATCCTGCACCGTCGCAGTAGATTATGGCTGATGCGCCGTTTGCTACAGTAACATTTGCACCTGATCCCTGTGAGAATATAGCTGACTGACCTGAGTTATTCTTAACAAAGTACATACGCTTTGTGTCGTTGGGAGCTACCGTTATGGTGTTTGTCCCAGAAGGTGAACCGCCTAAAAGCAGAACATGATACTGTCCATCTGATGCAGTTCCATCTGATGTGGTCAGTGTATGCGTTGTTCCTGAGAGTGTAATGCTTCCAACACCCGCTGCAATACGGTCAATAATATCGAAGTTTGTATTAGTTGACGTACCCCACGTTCCAGATTCGTCACCCGTGGCAATCTTCTTGATGCCGCTGTTTGTTGTATAGGTTGCCATATTTCCTTACCTTTACGCTGCTTCGCCTATCGTTGTCCAAGTTGTTCCTGGGCTTGGTGTTTCTTCTGTCCATGTACTGCCTGGATTAGGACTGACATTTGACCAAGAATTACCCGGTGCAGGAACTATTGTTTCGTAAACTATCACAGAACCCACTAATGCGCTAGTGCTAACACCCGTAACTTCTGCTTTACTAATCGTAGCCACCGTCACTGTACCTACAGAACCTGTTGCAATCAAGTTATCTGATGACAACGGAACAACCTGTGATGTTAATATCGTAACAGGCCCAACTGTTGCTGTTGCCGCAATACCCGTCACCGCAACATTTGGTGCCGTACCAATTATAGTTGGTTCAGTTACACCACCTGTAGCTGCAATACCCGTAGGCGTTACATCAATACCTGCACCTTCACTTATCGTGACAGAGCCAACACCACCTGTAGCTGCAATACCTGTCGGTGGAGCATACGCATTGATTATAATACTTGTGCCTGTTCCAACAGTTGCTGTTACAGATAATCCTGTGACGGTTACATCAACACCACCACCTTGGACAACGGTGGCAGTGCCTACAAAACCTTGCCCCTGTAAACCTGTGACAGGAATATTTTGTTCTGTAACAAGAGTTACATCACCTACACCACCTGTAGCCGCAAGACCCACAGGAGTTACACTATTGTTACCTTTAGCGGTTACGCTACCGACACTAGCAGTAGCACCAAGACCTGTGACAGATGTAGATATATCCTCTCGAACAACAGCGGTGCCAACCTGACCCTGCATTGCTGCAACGGTAGATTTCTCACCACCCCAAGAAGTTTCACCCCAAGTTAACTCACCCCAACCATTGAGAGTGTGACCCACACGAACAGGGACCGCTTCATTCCAAGCGCCCTCGCCCCATGTTCCACGTCCCCAACCTGTGATGTTTGTCACGGGAAGACTGCCTTATGCTATACGGATAATCGCGCTACTTGCGTCAGCCGTTGGAAAAACAATCTGAAAGTCACCAGATGTAGAAGACTTGTTAGATCCAAAGTCTAATACAACAACTGTATCTGTGGTTCCTGATCCTGCGCCTGTAGTTGTGTTGTATATCAACGCACCACGAGCAGTGATTGTTGCAGAGGTATATGTCTTATCTGCAAAATCTGTAAGAGCAGTAGTTCCAGAAGTTGTAG
>WLWG01003387.1_pt1 | contig 10860 bp, 10 predicted proteins | sample 6712871 | NCBI WGS metagenome assembly WLWG01 (sample SAMN12718693, study PRJNA515312) | sponge metagenome | isolation source: marine sponge | host: Mycale hentscheli | place: New Zealand: South Island, Marlborough, Capsize Point | collected 2003-05-01 | reverse complement strand
GGCGTGATCTCCCCACGGTATTTCTACAATATGATCAAACAAATATTTGTATTTTGTAGGCACACTTTCATTGGTGATAAGACAAATACTAACATCTTTGTTTGTAGCATGAATACTCATTGCTGCTAAACATGCTTGCCTAACATAATCAAAATCACTATTTTGTGCCAACATTGTAAAGTTATTGGTCAATAATTCTCTCCAAACTAAACTTGTTCATCACATGACAGTTGCTACCTTTGAGATTTACAGCAGTGTATTCTCCAAGTCTTTTGTTTTTTTGAACTAGTATTTTTATTTCATCGTCTTTGATGTCAATAGCCACATCTCTGTCTGTTGCGTAAAACTTTGTACCTGGTAGGCTTCCAGCAAAGTTTCCTTTTTGATATCCATTTATAATATGAACTGCAATACTAAAAGCAAAATCATTTCTGTACACACTTGTTTTAAACTGATACATATTACGGTAATGTATATAGTTTTCTTCAATGTGACTAATAAGATCAAAAAATATTTTATTTTCTTCAGTTTTTCTAAAAAAGAAAACAGTGGCCCAATAAAAGTCTACACTAGTATCACTTACTTTTTCAAACTCGGGTACTAGTGTATGCATTCCAACATGAGTAGAATCTTTGTATAGCAAAAGATCCTTTTGCTGTGCAAAACAGTTGTTTAATAAATCATTGCTGATAATGTAATCAGTATCCATTACAATAGTAGAATCATATGGAGTTAAATCATATGCTGATGCTCTGTTTTTATTATTAAACTTTAATGTTTTATCACTGAAGTCACCATCGGCATATCTTTTGTTGGTACTATTTTTATTCATATCATTGGAATGAATAACATAATCAAATACATCAGATTCAATATCTGTATCTGTGACAATCGAAGTGGGCAAGTCCATATACTTGCGTATGCGTTTAGCAAGAAAAATAGCTTGCTTTACATAATCAACTGATTTATTATTACTTGCAAATAACAATACACCCTTTGTCATAAGTTCATGATACTTTCAACTGTTCTATTTGTTTTTAACTTGTTGTATTCTGTTAAGTATTTGTTTGTTGATTGCCAGTAAACATTTACAAGCTCATTGGCAAACTCTTGCAGTTCTTCAACTTGAATAGGTATGCCACTATCATCAACTAAGATTGTTTCAGTTTGATGTAGTGCTAACAAACTCTGACAAAAACTTATAAGATCCGTTGTTACTGAAAACTGGCCGCCTTTGAAATAATAAACAAGATTTTCGTGATACTGTTCTTTTAGCAATCTCTTTTGATTATTCAATGTAATCATATAGTTGCTAACATCTAATGCTTTTTCTAAGCGTTCGTCCATAAATATCTCCTATCAGTAATAGTAGTATATATCCATTAGACTAGTTTGTCAAGTTAAAAATCGGAATCTTTTGTTCCAGTTGGAGTAGGTAATGCAATAGCATTGTATGTAGTACCATCCCAAACAAAATCACTGCTTGGAGTATAAGTGTATACTGTGCTGTTGATTGTTGCTGTAACACTTTCGTCTACTAAGTCGCCAGCCGGACCACCTGGTTCTGCTTGTCCGCCTGTTCCTGTTCCAACATCCTGTTTTCAAGCAATCTGGACGAAGCCCTGAACATTGGAGGCACCATTTCTTCGGGAGGTTCCCTGATGGTCTCAGGCTGTACATTCAGTAACAACTCAGGCTTAACAGCGGGAGCTATTCTGAGCACTGGATCTTCTACGGTCATTGACTCTACCTTTATAGAGAACTTGTCACGTTATTGCGGGGCTATCATGTATTCAGGGTCTGGCACATCAAATAGGGTGTCAGGGTGTACATTTGCTCGTAATGTAGGACGTGCTCACAGCGGTGCCATTTTTTTGTCTACGCTTCTTTGGTTAGATGTTGACAACTCTACTTTTGTAGAAAATAGAACAGGCAGTGACCCTACTCCGTTTACAGCGGGTGCCATTAAGATGGCCGCTTCTGCCCAGCTGACATTATCTTCTGTGACGATTCACAGTAACTCCATTTTTGAGTGTGGGGCGGGAGGAATCATGACCTCTTCTTTCAATCTGACCATGGATCATACTATTGTTGCTGGTAATATAGGAGGTATCTGCTACCCGAGTCCTGCTCCATACATAGCTCCCGATATCAGAGGGCCGATTGTTAGTGGTGGGTTTAACCTGATTGGCAGTTCCGATGGGACGTATAGTTTTGACCCATCAGACCTGATAGGTATTGATCCACTGCTCGGTCCTTTACAGGATAATGGGGGGGCCGACCTTAACAAAGAAACCTCTTCCGGGAAGCCCATTAATTGATGCAGGGAGTACTCTTCCTTTATCGCTTTATGACCAACGTGGCCCTGGATATCCACGTCTCATAGGCACTGCCATGGATGTTGGAGCCGTCGAAATTTCCCCGAATATATCAATGCCTCCACATGATGTATCCCAAGAAAGTGATGATGTGGGCCCACAACATGTTCCGTCTGAAAAGTTGCGAAGCAACACGAGGTCTATACAGACAGAATTTCGTGCTCAGCAAAAATCAAGGCGTTGATTAATTAAAAACATTTATTACACGATCTATCTCTTCTTCCGTATTGTAGAAATGAGGAGAAAGTCGGATAAAGGTTTGTGCCTGTCGATTTTTTCGTAAAGATACACTAATTTTATTCTCTCCTAGCTTTTTCCACAAAGCCTGCATATCGTAGGTTGGATGAGTTAAGGAAATGATCCCCGAATTTCCATTTTCATAATGCTGATATCCCAAAGGTAATGCTATATCCAACACGTACTGGCGAAGATCTAAAATACGTTTTTCAACATTTTCGATGCCAAGGTCTAATAATAGTTTGATCGACTCTAGCATGCCCAAAATGCCTGGAACATTAAGAGATCCCGGTTCATAGCGTCTTGCCCCGCCATAAAAAGCAATCTCTTCCTGTGCAATAAATTCAGGAGAGATCACATTCCGAGCACCTAACAACGTTGGGTTAAGGAGATCCATGCAAAATGATTTAACATAGAAGATTCCAGCGCCTACGGGTCCCAACAGCCACTTATGAGAATCCGCACTTAAAAAATCGACATGCTCTACTGAAACGGGAAAGGCACCAAGTGTTTGGATTCCATCTAGGCTAAATAAAATGCCTCGCTTATGAAGTTGTTGCCCTATCTTATCAATATCAATGCGATACCCGCTTAGAAAGTGGCAGGAGGCTAAAGCTACCAGCTTGGTAGACTCTGTAACCAGATCCTCAATAATTTCCCATGTAATCAACCCGGGACACTCCGGTCTAAGAGGTACAGGTTTAACACCTAAACGCTTCAATTTGAGCCATGGGTAAACGTTGGCGGGGTAATCATCGGCATAATAAATGACTTCATCTCCAGGATGCCATGTCAATCCATTGGCCACCAAGTTTAGTCCAAGGGATGTGGGTCCTAGCAAAGCAATCTCCATTGAATCACATTGAAGAAGCTGGGCCACAGCTTTCCGAGTCTCTGTAACCAAAGGCCAAACCCAATCTCCTTCTTGTTGATCCTTGGTCCCTTGATCGGCAAAGTTTCGGATCGCTTCTGATGTTCTGCGTGGTAAGGCCGTTACACCGGCATGGGCTAAGAAAGTACGTTCTTTAACAACGGGGAATTCATACGTCCTCAGTTCTTGGTTTTGGAGAATTTCGGTCAGTTTCATTAATACGTGTGCTTTCCGACTGAGGGATGAACGACTTCATTTAACCGACCTGAAAAATAATGTTTAAGGGCTACAACTTTCAATCCTTCTGCTTGTAATTGATTCTGTAAAACAGCCGGATCATAATACCCCGCTGCTATTTCGAGAATGACAAGATTACTTCGCGATATCCCTATCCCATCGACTTGATGATCAGAGAAAGTATTTGCTATATTTCGAATTTTTTCTTTATCCGCTTCTTCCAGATCTTTGCCCAATTCGATTTCGATCGTATCCAGATGATGACCATGAATGTTAAATCCGGAGTTCGCGTACGTTTGTTTGTAATAGGGTCTAGTATGTTGATCATACATGTCATTTTTCCTTATAAGAGAATTTATCTTAAGGCCGGCGCGGGAATTTCGAAAAGTCAGGCTTTCTTTTTTCTACAAAAGCATCTCTTCCCTCTTGTCCTTCTTCGCTCATATAGTAAAGCATGGTCGCATTACCGGCTAGCTCCTGGATGCCTGCTTGACCATCACAATCTGCATTGAGCGCTGCTTTTAGACACCGCAAAGCAATGGGTGAATGAGCAAGTATCTCTCGGCACCACTTTACGGTTTCTTCTTCAAGTTGTTCGTAAGGGAAAACGGCATTCACCAATCCCATGTCCAATGCTTGCTGCGCATTGTATTGTCGGCATAAATACCAAATTTCGCGTGCCTTTTTTTGGCCCACTATGCGTGCAAGATATGAAGAGCCATATCCTCCATCAAAAGATCCTACTTTGGGGCCTGTTTGACCAAACGTTGCATTGTCTGCAGCCAAGGTCAGATCACATATAACATGGAGTACATGTCCGCCTCCAATCGCGTATCCAGCGACCATCGCGATGACAGGTTTAGGGCACGTTCGAATTTCGCGTTGAAAATCTAAGACATTTAAGCGATGGACCCCTTGACTATCTTTATAGCCTGCGTCCCCTCGTATTTTTTGGTCCCCTCCAGAACAAAAAGCTTTTTCACCTTCCCCTGTAAGAATAATGACACCGATCTTTTCATCTTCACGAGCATCGTGAAGTGCCGCTGACATTTCTTGGACGGTGAGTGGTCGAAAAGCATTGTGGACTTCAGGGCGATTAATCGTAATTTTAGCGATGCCTTCGGCTTTATGATATTTTATATCTGTGAATGTTTTTGCTTTATTCCATTGAATCGTTGTCATAGATCCCCTTTATAAAATCTCTAATAACATGAACATAGTCATGTGGTTTTTCTACGTGGACATTGTGTCCTGCACCTGAAACGATAGCGGTTTGTATCGTTTTACTCAAGCTTCCCATTTCTTCTGTAATCGTTCGATGTTTTGGGTCATGTTCGCCAGCGATACTTAAAATAGGAATCCTTGATTTAGCTAAATCTTGCCATAACGGTTTTTGATGTCCAATACTCATTCCATATAATGCCTTTGCTAGTTCCTGTGGATCATTTTTTCGACGGGATACAAGTGTTGTTTGATAAACGGTTAGGTTCTTTTTAAAGGAATCAAATAAAGGCTGATTATACCATGTTTGAAGAAAATCTTCAAAAGGTTGGTGGATGAGTTGATGGGCTATGGCTTTATCGTGTTCAGCTCGTTTCTGTCTTTGATCAAAATTTTTGATGCCGGGAGATGCTGACTCCGCGATAATTCCTTGCCACCGTTCTGGCCTATGAGAAGCTAGGTATAGTGCAAGCCGACCACCCATTGAGTATCCACAAAGTACAGACTTTTTTATATTGAAGGAATCAAGCGTATGACATACAGCCTCAGTAGCACCGGCCAAGGAGTAATCATCAGCATCCTTATCCGCGATACTTTTCCCGTGTCCAGGAAGGTCGATTGTGATACAAAAAAAGTCGTTAAAAACTTGATTGATAACCTCGTTCCATTCCCATGAAGCACCCATGAACCCGTGTAACAGCACAATAGGTAAACACTCTTTGGACCCGTGAACAGTGGTGTTTAATAGACGAGACATAAGGAACAAAGGTAAACGTTAAGAGATATTGGATATGGAGATGGGATTACCATGTAAGAACATAAAAGTACGCAACCGTATGTTTACATCAAAACATAGAAAGTTATAAATCTATCCCGTGGGAACAGGTTCTCTGCTCTCTTTAGCGATGTCTGATTCTTCTGTAGCATGATGTTTTAGTTTTACGGAGACGAGTTTTGATAGGCCCCGTTTTTCCATGGTAACCCCATATAAAATATCAGCGGCCTCAATCGTTTGGCGGTTATGGGTGATAACGATGAACTGTGATTTCCCAATAAACTCTTTTAGCATGGTAACAAAACGGCCTATATTTGCATCGTCTAAAGCTGCGTCTAATTCGTCTAACACGCAAAAGGCGCTTGGTTTTACCATGTAAAGTGAGAACAGCAAGGCGACGGCCGTCATCGTACGCTCTCCGCCTGAAAGTAAAGATACGGTTTGTAGTTTTTTGCCTGGAGGTCGTGCGATAATTTCGATGCCGGATTCAAGGACATCTTCTTCATCAACCATAACCAATTTTGCGGTGCCGCCACCAAACAGTTGTTTGAACATGCCTTGAAAGTTTTCGTTTACTTGATTGAACGTTGCGGAAAAGAGTTCTGTGGTCGTTTTATTGATTTCTCGAATCATGTCCATGAGCTGTTTTTTGGCTTTGACCAGATCATCTTCTTGTTGGGTAAGAAATGCATATCGCTCCTCTAATTCATTATATTCTTCAATGGCAACAAGATTTACAGGGCCCATAGACTCGAGTTTTGTCCGGATTTCTGCAACGTTCGTTTCTAAGGTTTCACGGTCTGGCTGCTCCCCGTTCTCCCACTCGGGTTCAGGTACACGGCTGAGCTGTCCTTGCGTGATATTATATTCAGAGGTTATCCGATCGATACTATTTTGATGTCGCATTCGTTCTTCAGCGAGTTGGACATCCATTTCCGATTTTGTGGTTCTTAGTTCATCGATCCAAGACCGTTTTTTACGCATTTCGCTTTCAAGGTTTTCAAGGGTCTGTGTGTTCTCTTCCCGTTGCTCTCGGGCTGTTTTAAGGGTCTGATTGTAGTGTTCGATCTTTTCTTTTAGGGGATCAATACGTAGGGTTGCTTCTTCAGCCTCTGTTTGGAGGGCTGAAATTCTTTCCGTGTAAGAATGGATGCCGGATGAACGTTCTTGGATGAGGGCGTTTAGTTCGTTGATCCGGGCTTCGACATGATTCTTTTGGTGTTTAAGGTTTTCAACTTTCTGTTTGGCTTCAATGTGCTTTACACGTCGGTCGGTTACTTCAGAAAGGGCGGCCGAGCGTTCTTGTTCAAGGGATCGAAGATGATCTGTTTTTGAGGATAACGTGGCGCGCATGTTGGCTAAACGGGTTCGAAGAGATTCTAGTTCGTTGAGAATGGATGTGCGGCGATCTGAACCTGAAGTTTCGTTTTCGGTGAGCATTCGGAGTTCGTATGTGACGGTTTCTGCGCGATCGTTGGTTTGTCTGGCTTCTTGTGAGATGACTTGGTATTCACCTTCTTGTAAGGCTAAATCTCTTTTGCTGGTTTCCCATGCATGGTTCGTTGCTTTAAGGACTTCATCTATAGTAGAACGTTCTTCTAGATATTGAGTCCGCTCAGCTTGTTTTCCATGGGCCTGTCGATCGAGAGCTTGGATTTCTTGTTGTCGGGTCTGTAATAGATGACGTTTGGACAACGGGTTTGTTTCTTGGGCTTCTTGGGACCATAGTTCGGCATGGCCGTTACCGCGCATCAGTACGCCATCTCGCGTTACGAAAATAAGGTCGGGTTCTATAGGCTCAGGAATTTGGTCAAGGTTGTCAACGACGTATACACGTTGTAAGAGGTTGTGTGCTAGCGGTTGTATGGCCTCGTTACATTGTATGTGGTCTGTGAGGGGAGCGTATGGGCGTGTGGAGATATGGGTGGGGGAGGGGGGGGTGGCTTGTGAGGTGTAAAGTAGGCGTGCGGCCCCCTTGTCGTGTTGTTGGAGTTGAGTGAGTATATTTCGGGTTGCATTTTGGTCAGTGACAATAACAGCGTCAAGCCATGCTCTTAAGACGGTTTGGAGGGGGATTTCGTATCCAGGATCAGCACGGAGATGATCAGCAAGAGCTCCGAGGACGTGGGTTCGATCTATGTTGTCATTGGGATTAGGCTCTAAAAGGGCTTGGGCTCCACCGGAGAACCCTTCTGAGGTTGTGTCTTCCGTTAATAGCTCGCATTGGGCCTTTTTCCCTGCTATTTCGGCTTGAAGACTTGATAGGGTCTGTTCAGTTTCCTTTATTTTTTTGGATAGAACCTCTTGTTGTGTGGTGAGTTCCTTTCTTTTTTCTTCATGAAGAGCGGTTCCTTTTCTTAGTGCGTTTAATTGCGTTTCCATCTGTGCTTTTCGTTCATTAAAGTTTTCTAAGGAACGTTGGATTTCTGACTTTTCTGCCGCTAAACGTTCTCGACGGATTACGACGGTTCGCTCTTCAGCGTCTAATTCGGAAAGCTCATTTTGTCGGTGTGAAATTTTGCTTTCTATATCGACAGATTCGGTGCGAAGATTTTCGAGTTCTTTTCGTGTATCCTCCACATTCTCTTCTAGTTGGCTTGAATGGGTTGCAGCTATTTCTAGATCTTGTTCAGTGCGGGTTTTGGCTTCTTGTGAGGTTTTTAAAAGCTGGTTAGTTTTTTCGAGTTCGATCTGATGTGTTTGCAGACGTTGTTTTGCGACTTCGGCATCTTTTGAATCTCTTTCAGAAAGTAGTTTGATTTCTTGAATGCGATCTTGATTGATTTGAATGAGTTGTTGGGCCCGATCACATTCTGTTTTGGCTTCTACAGCGGTGTCTAAGGTTTTGGAAATTTCTTTTTCCATGGCGTTGAGTGTTGCACGCATTTCCGTGGAGTTTTTCTCTATGTCTTGTAAATCCGCGCGCACGGCTTCGTCTTGTTCGTTAAGGGATACAAGCTTCGTTTCTAGCTGGTTTATCTCTTGTTCGAGCCTTTCCAATTTGTCGCGGGTACAAAAAATATCGATTCCTCTGAGTTTTTCTTGAAGTATTTTGTATCGTTTAGCTTTTCCTGCTTGGCGTTGTAGGGAGGTGATTTGACGTTTAACTTCGCGGATAATATCGTTAAGTCGAAGGAGATTGGCTTCCGTATGGTCCAGTTTTCGGATTGCTTCTTTTTTATCAGCTTTATATTTTGTGATGCCACTGGCTTCTTCAAACACGGCACGACGGTCTTCAGGGCGGGAGCTTAAGATCAGATCAATGCGTCCTTGTTCCATCAGGGAGTATGAGTTGGTTCCTACGCCAGTATCCATGAAGAGTCGTTGGATATCTTTTAATCGGCAGGGCGCTTTGTTGATAAAATATTGCCCTTCACCCGATCGTAATACGCGTCGAGTGACCGTTACTTCATCGTATTCAGTCCCCAATTTCCCCTCGCAACCGGCAAGGGTTAAACTGACTTCAGCCATGGATAGAGGTTTATGAGAGTCGGTTCCGTTAAAAATGCAGTCTTCCATTTTTGCGCCGCGCAACGCCTTCGCGCTTTGTTCGCCCAGCACCCATCGAATGGCATCAGAGACGTTACTTTTCCCACATCCATTAGGGCCGACGATTGCTGTCATGCCGGGTTCGAATTCTAGACTTATTTTTTCTGCGAAGCTTTTGAAGCCTATTACGTCTAATCGTTTAAGATACATGGTCTGGGGTTCACAGTTTATGGTTTATGGTTTAACTATGGGTCCTATATCATGTATGGTTGTTTCAGGCAACCACTATATGTGGGGAAAATACGGATTTTGGATACTTGATGCTAGATGCTGGGCAAAAATGACGGATTTCAGTTATGTGTGACTTTGAACTTATTACTTTACTTAAAAAACTAGTCTCTATACCGAGCGTAAACCCGGAAGATACGGATGATTCGGATATTACTGGAGAGCAACGTATTGCTGAATTCTTGGCTGACTATCTTGAACAAAAAGAATTTCAAGTTCAGTGGATGGAACAGGAGCCCGGTCGTCCCAATATAATCGCGAGTTTTGGGTCGGAGTCAGCCTCGCGTACATTGTTATTAGAATCCCATTTGGATACGGTTAGCGTGCATGGAATGAAAAGACCTCCTTTCACACCTCAGATAGAGGAAGGGCGTTTATATGGAAGAGGAGCGTGTGATACGAAGGGGCCTATGGCGGCAGTGCTTCATGCTTTGGAACCAAGCCTGTTAAGGAAGCTTTCTGAAGGTGACTGCCGTATAATTTTCGTTGGCGCGATGGGTGAAGAAAAGGGAAATCAGGGTGCAGCGTATCTTGCAGGGCAAGGAATAGGCGCTGATGAAGCGATTATTTTGGAACCCACAGAATGCTCGATTGTCCATGCCCACAAAGGCGCTTTGTGGTTCCGTGTAGAAGTTGTAGGGGTTGCAGGACACGGTTCAGATCCAGCCAGAGGCGTCAATGCTATTGAGGCGCTTGGCCAAGCTGTTCAAAAATTGAAAGCTCAAACAGAACTCGATCGTGAAAATTACCATAGTGATATTCTGGGTCAGCCCACCATAAATTTTGGAGTCATAAAGGGTGGGTCAGCCGTAAATATTGTGCCGGATCATTGTTTAATGGAGGTTGACCGTCGTTATTTACCTGATGAGGATGTTGGCATTCTGCTTGAAAATATAAAATCTATATTTTCTACGCTTAAAAAAGAAGACAAAATTAAAGGTTTCGAATTTCATATCATTAAAGATTCAATTCCATTTTTGACCTCTACAACATCCCCTCTTGTGAACCGTTTACAACGAAGTTGCAAAGAGGTTGGTGTAGAGGCAACCTTTCAGGGTTCTTCATGGTATAGTGATGCAGGACATTTCTCACAGACGTGTTCGGATGTGGTTGTTTTGGGGCCGGGTAGTATTAAGCAAGCGCATACGGCAGATGAGTATATTGAACTGGAAAGTTTGCAGAGGGGATATGAAATTTTAACGTGTTTTTTGAGTGATTGGGTGGATGAAATGAAAGACCTGAATCCGTCAGATAAAATCTGACGATTTTTCATTACCTGTTGGGCTAAAGCGGGGAGCATACCCGTATTCAAACAAACAACCCCACCCCAACAGGTGTGTATATGAAACAATATAAAATAAAGA
>WLWG01003383.1_pt1 | contig 10873 bp, 17 predicted proteins | sample 6712871 | NCBI WGS metagenome assembly WLWG01 (sample SAMN12718693, study PRJNA515312) | sponge metagenome | isolation source: marine sponge | host: Mycale hentscheli | place: New Zealand: South Island, Marlborough, Capsize Point | collected 2003-05-01 | reverse complement strand
GAAGAAAATTTATATTTAAAATAATAAATAATTATTCTTCTTATTCCTTATACAATTACGACATATAAGGCAATAAAAACAAAAAAAATAGTGTAAAATATTGTGGTGGGAAAGAGATACTTGCAAATATTAAAAGGTATGCCGCCAATTAAATATTAATTTTTAATTATAATTTAATATTAGTTTTTAATTATTATTTTTTGGCTGGGAATGGTTTTGGCCCAAATATTTTTACTATTTGACTTTAGCCAAATAATGCCGCCTTTGGGCTGATTTGGTTTGATTTGATTGTGATTAACTTTGTTTGAATGATTATAAAAAACAAAAGAAAGTAATATTTTACCGTCCAATTTAAAATTAATTTTTAATTATGGGCTTGACTTTATTTTTAACCTATTATATAAGGAGTTCAAGATGCCAAGAAAAAAGAAACCAACCAAAGAACAAGAGATGTGGGCGCACCGATATGAGGCCGCATGGCACGAAGCATTCTGGGAGATTCCAGAGTGGAAGCAAGTGGAACTAATAGAAGACCCACTAGCCAACGGACGCACCCATAAAGAACACGCAAAACGAGTACGTCAACTAGCAGAGGACGAAAAGTTCAAACCCAAAAAGAATTATAATAAGATTCCAACAGACAAAAAAGAATTAAAAGAATATATAAAAAACATTTGACATTTATTTTAGTTGCTGCTATACTATATTCAAGAGGTTGAGAGAATAGAGTTACGAGAGAGCCGTAGACGGGGTTTCTTATATTTCCCTCACTGAACACTCCAGCCTTTTTATTGTTTCCTATTGTTCACCCCCCTCGCAATGAGGGGGTCTTTTTTTTAAATAAATACTTGACAATAAATTTAAATTCATTTTTAATTGCGGGGATGAAATCCACTGAGAATAGCAAAGAGCCAAATATAACAAGAGATGACAAAGGCCGTTTCTGCTCCAAGGGTGACGAAGATACTAAGAAACAAAAAAAGAAGAAAAAAGACTTCTTAATTATGAGTATCTTAACCTTCTAAAAAAAACAAAAAAAGTGTTTGACTTTAATTTTAAATTCGTTTTTAATTGAGACATGAAGTACGAAGTAGAACTAACATACCCAATGACCGTAGAGTTTGAATGTGACGGTGATACGCTTGAAGTTATGAAGGCGGCTCGTGAGCAAGCTGTCAGTGAGATCGCAGAGATGGATCACTACGAAAAGATCAACTGGGTTCCCACGATTGTCACTATCAAGGAGCAAGTATAATGGCAGGGCGAGGCAGACCAAAAGGTAGTGCGGGTGCGTCATTCCTTGGCGTTCACCTTGGCGAACTCAATCGGGTACTCAAAGAGGATGCCATCGTGATGGTGTCCCGCAAGTACGCAGAGCAGTTGAATCTTACTGGCAAACCTATTAAGACTGAAAACAATAACAAACATCTTGAATCACTTGAGCCAGCAGACTTCAAGGTGGAAGAATTTGAAGAAGAAAAAGTTGAGTTAAGTGTTGAAGATTTTTAAAAAAAAACATTGACCTAATTTTTAATCTGTATTATTCTACTAACAGTGAAAGACATGAAAGACAAATTCAATAATATTATCGGGCAGAAGTCAGCAAAAAAGAAACTAGAATTCTTTATTGATGGTTATGATGCTAGTGGCATTATCCCCCACCTTATGTTTGTTGCTCCGAAGGGATCGGGCAAGACCATGATGGCAAAGCAGTTAGGCAGGAACCTTGCTGCTCGCCACGACGAGGAGCGTCTGGGTCGCCCCAAGAAGTTTCTGGAGATCAACTGTTCCACGCTCAAGAGCGTCAAGCAGTTCTTTAACCAGATCGTGATTCCCCACATCAACGAGAAAGAATGTACCGTTCTTTTCGATGAGGCATCTGAGCTACCCAAGGATGTGACGATGGCGTTGCTCACGGTTCTCAACCCCAACTCAGAGAATCGCACCTCGTTCAGCTATGAGGACTTCACGGTTGACTTTGACTTCAGCCGCCAGACTTTCATGTTTGCCACCACCGAGGCCCAGAGCATCTTCCACGCGCTCATGGATCGCACCGAGCGGATCGACCTTGAGGAGTATTCCTACAATGAGTTGGGCAGGATAGTTGCTCGCGTGTGCGAGGGCAAGACCTTTGAGGATGGTGTGCTTGATAAGATTGCCGTTGTCCTGCGCGGCAATGCAAGAGCGGCACAAAAGATGGCAAACAACATTGCTATATTCTTGAAGTCCAAGCGTTCCAAGAAGTTCACCAACAAGCACTGGGCTGAACTCAAGGATCAACTGGGCATACTGCCGCTCGGCCTCAACGCGATTGAGGTGCAAGTGCTGCGTCACCTGTCCGAGAAGAAGGACTGCTCGCTCACCTACCTGTCGGCCAAGACTCAGCTATCCAAGGCTTGCTTGCAGCGCGACTTTGAGATGTACCTCCAGAAGATGAACCTCATGGAGATCACCACGGCGGGTCGAGCGATCACCTCCTGCGGTCAGAAATATTTAGAGGCTCTTGCTGAGTAGGCTACCCAGCCCAAGGGTCATCGGAGGACTGTCTTTCCCTCCGGTGGCCCTTATTTTTTTGGATATTTCCAAATAAGAGTGTAATATATATTATAAGTAAGTTGACCTCATTAAGTTAGGAAGCTTATTCCGTATTAAAGATTGTAAGAATGGTACGCGAAGCTTATTTTATTTAAGTATTACTATCTTCAAACACAAAAATTCCCCCATTCTATATAAAATTACAAATAAGCAAATATCCCTATGGGAATTATATCTTTGTAAATAATAAAGTATAAATCTATCACACATCCTAAGAGATCAAATAATAAAAGATATATATTATAATTTTATATTAATTTTAATTTAATACGTACACGTACTATTGCCCGGACCTCCCCCCCCGGCGGCGAGTACTGTCAAGCACAAGTTATGCACAATGGGATTTTCGTGTTTTGGCGATATTTCGCAACGGAGAAAACCCCCCTTTTCACGAAACTTGCCGATCACTTTTCGCGTTTTATGACTGACAAATGGATTAGCCACTCATAAATGAGCGGCTAATTGATGGCTACTATATAGGGGTAAAAAAAATGCTAATTAGATGCATTTAATTGTTGCACGGAAAATCAAACCATGGTTTAATTGACTCATGCCTATAACAGCAAAGCAAACCAAAAACACAAACTGGGACTTCAACGTGGCTTCTGAGCAACTGCTCCGCCAAGACGGTTCCAAGACTCCAATCTTCGCCAACGTGCGGACTGATACCAATGAGATACTTGGAACCAGCACCGAGCGTTACGGGATTGTTCAAAATGAAGACCTAGTGGGTCGTGCAGAGGATGCCTTCGCCGCTCGCGGTATCAAGTACGAGCGCAACATCTTCGCAACCGATAACGGAGCCAAGATGCGAGCCGTGTACGATCTCACGGGCGACCAGTTCCGCACCAAGGTTCCCCAAGTGGGCGACATCATGGGCTACCGTCTGACCGTCCAGAACTCGTTTGACCGCACTCTTCGCGTGTCGTTCGCGTTGGGCCTGATGCGCCTCGTCTGCACCAACGGAATGCAGACAATGCAGAAGGATGTGGACATGGTGAGCAAGCACTCGACCAAGCTAGACCTTGGCAGTCTCATCACCGATTCGGCACTCGACAAGGCTCTTGGATTCTTGTCCAAGTCGGGCGATGTGTACGGGCGGCTCGCCTCTACTGCCATTGACGAAGAGCAAGGCTTGAACGCCCTCGCCAACCTCACCAAGAAAAAGGTGATGAGCGAGAAGGTGCGCGAGCGCGTGGCTCAGTTGTGGAACAATCGCGGCGACCTGCTGCGGTCTGACAACCACGATGCGAACCTGTACAACCTGTACAACGCCGTGACCCAGCACCTCACCGACGAGGTGGAGGAAACCCGCTTCGAGTACGCCAGCCGCATGAGCAATCAAGTGCTGAAGGCTTTCGAGCGTGGCGCGGGTAGCCAAACCCAGTTCACCAAGCTCACCAAGGCGATCCCTGTGGCTGATCAGATCACGGTGACAGAGTAGCACCGCCCCCCAAACCCCCTGCGAGAGCAGGGGGTTTTTTCTTGCAAATAACAATAAAAAACCTTGACAGTACTCGCGCCGACCCCCCCTCCCCCCGCAGGTAGTACGCACACGTACCACCTTTTAATGCTTGCGGTAATTTTTAATCTATATTAAACTAGGCTGATGTGGACAAGTGTAGTTGATACAAAACAAGGCAAGGTTTGGGCTAACTTGCCCAGTGACCCCAAGATGATGCTAGTGGCAGACGTAGAAGAAGATGCCGACAAGTATTGGATGTGGAACAAGATCATCCGTGCGATCCGTGAGGCTGATGGAAAAAAGCTTGAAAAAACTATTGACGAAAACATCAAACCATCCTATACTATAAACAGTGACAGGGGAAACCCTTCCGATCTTTAACAATTTAATTTTGCTGGGAGACGAAACACAGTCTTGGCAAGCCTAACGTAGCGAACGGGGTACGCGCCCTGTTAGGGACGAGGAAGCACCAGCAGAACAACTTGCTATGGTCAGCCTTGGGATAAAACCTAAGACAGAGGGTTCGCAACCTTCATAAAGCTGAGTGCAGTCATGTGGCACAGCCATAGCTAACAATTTGAAGCTGGCGACGGTTGGCTTCAAGGGAGTGACTGAATATCCTTGTATCTTCAAGGGGAAAGGTGTCGGGCAACAGTGGTAGAGTGCAATCGTATGAGCCCTGTAGTTCGAGCAGACTGGTAAACTGAACTGTATTGAGTACTGGTCTTGTAGGTAATGCAGAAATCCTACCTCCCACTAATTTCTTCTCGCCTCTCTCGGTGGGAAAGAAAAAACAAACAAATATAATAATCTCCATATTATTACATGTTGTTGTCATATGAATGGGGGGTCGAAAGACTCCCCATTTTTTTGCTTGTATCAAATAACAAACGGGTGTAAGATTGTGGAAATGAAAGACCAAGTCCAAGTTTATCGGAATCTACACAAGACCCTCGAAGACGGCACGAAGGTTTACAGCGTGAAGAACGACAAGGGTATCGTGGTGGATCACGTTACACAGATCGCAATCTACAAGCCGATCCTGCGAGTAGGGCCAAAGGGCAACGAGAGAGTGCGCGACGAGAAGCGCAAGAACGTCCATGCCTATATGCAGGGAAAGAAAATGCGGGAGTCCCTCATCGACGATTACAATACCGGCATCGGAATCCATGAGTGGAAGCAGATCACTTACAACCCATACAGGCACAAGAGCTTTGTGCTGGTCGAGGATGAGTCGGTGGCCGTTAGGGAGGCGTGGTTTGCCGAGGTCCGCAGGGATGGGGTGTGGGTTTACCTGCCCGAACCCAGCACTACCGGAAAATTATTTTCAGAATCGTTGAGCAAAAAACCCCACAAAAACAGGGCCAAACAGCGAGATGTATAGGCATCTCCAAAAAGGGGCTTGCGGATATGTATAACCTGATGTAGGTTGGTTTGTACGGGGAGGAAGACTCCTCCCAATGGAGATTATTATAATGATCATCAATAGTGATTCAATCGCGGCGAACCAGTTTGAAAACTGGTCGATCACCCACTTCGACACCCTCGTGGAGATGCATGAAGTATTTCAGAGGGATTGCGCTATGGACCCCGATGCGGATAAGGGATTAACCTTCTTCATCGAATACATGTACGAGAACGCGCAGGATGTCGTAGCCACTTGGCACAACCCCACCACCAACAACTAACCAAAGGAATACAGCAAATGAGCAGACGCACCAAGACAGTGACCCTGACGAATCGCCACGGCGAAGAGCAGAAGATGAAGCTTGAACCCCTGAGAGCGATTAGCAAGAGGCTATGGGTTCGCGGTCACAATATCCGTTCCGCTAGAAAGCCCGAAGGTTCAAAGGTATGGACAGAATTCTCCAGATTTGATCAGCACCTTTACCGTGCTTTCAAGGATGAACGAATCGAGTTAGCATGGCAAGACGATTCAAGTTCAAGCAAGTCCAAGGTTTTCGCATATGAGGAATGCGTACTCCGTTACGTGGAACACTACCTTGCTCGTTGGGCACGGAAGTCTCCCAAGACCAAGATGATGACGATTGCTGGCACTGTTGATCTCCTGCACGAGCCTCAGTTTCCTGAAGAGCATGGAAAGAAAGGCAAGGTTATGAATAACGTTCAGGAGGTTGTTCACAGCCCTGAAGAGCCTACCAAGCCTGAGAAGCAGGAGATTCTCAAGCACACCGACGAAGACCTTTTCGGAAGGTTGATTTCTGACATGAAGAATCGAGTCAAGAACGGACTGCGGAGCGCGGTAACCGGAACGCGGAAGATGATTGCGAAGCCTTTTCAGAAGGTCGGGAACACCATCGCGGGAGAGTAATCCCCACAGCGGGAGGGGAAACCCTCCCGCATATTTTTCCCCTCAATAGTACGTACACGTACTATCCGCCGACCCCCGGCCCCCCGCGCCGAGTACAGTCAAGCAAAACTTACTCACATTCTGCGAATAAGTTTGTTCAGATTAGGGCTTGCTTTGTTTTGTTTGTTATGGTCTAATTATCCCCATGACGAACAACGTACAAGTGAAGCGGCAACCGTGGGGCAGTAAGACAATCATTTTCATTCAGGGGCAAGACAAGCAACAGGTGCAGGATGCCTACTATCGGTTTTGGCATTATGGTGTCGCTGGACTAGAGCCAGACAATGAATCATTGAATTGGCTTGCCGACAATGCGATGCAGTTTTTTACCACCGAGCAAAAGTATGTTGAAGGCATCGCGCTTGCCCGTTTGTTCTACCTTATCGACAACGAGGCCGAACGGTTCAAGGGTGTAGAGGGTGGCGCGTTGCCAGAGGCGCGACAGTTCGCACAGAATGAATACGATAAACTTGAGCATACCACCGGATACAAGGCAAAGCGTGGGCGGTTTCACTTCAACGACTACGACAACGGACACGGAAAGGCCGAGAATCTTTCTGACAATGACGCTTGACATTTAATCGCAACTCTATATAATCAAACGCATATGACAACCTTAAAATTCGGAGACCCAAACGCCAAACTCAAAAAGATGATCAAAGCCAAGCTTGGCTTGCGTCTGAAAACGTTCACCCTTCCCGCAGGGCATACTTGCCCCGGTGCAAAAGATTGCTTGTCCCGTGCCGACAGCATCACGGGCAAAGTCACAGACGGAGAAGATACAGAGTTTCGCTGCTTCATGGCATCGGCGGAAGCTCGCAGCCCTTCACTGCGTCGGCTTGTTTGGCACAATCTTGAATTGCTACAGGACGCCTTGAGCCATCGAGACGGACACGAACGCGCAGCGGATTTGATTTGCCAGAGTCTGCCCGAAAAGTTTGACATCATGCGCGTCCACGTTGGTGGCGATTACTTTTCCCGCAATTACTTTTTGGCGTGGTGCATGGTGGCCGAGCGCAACCCCGACAAAGTTTTTTATTCTTACACAAAAAGCTTGGCCATCGTCGCCGGTATTCCAAAGCCTGACAACCTCGTGTTGACTGCTTCCCGTGGTGGCAAGTGGGACAACCTTATTGATGAAAAGGGTTGGAAAGAAGCTCGCGTTGTGTATAGTGAAGAGGAAGCCGCCGACCTTGGGTTGGAGATCGACCACGACGACACCCACGCGGCATTCGGCAAAAAAAGTTTCGCGTTGCTCTTGCATGGTACGCAGCCAAAAGGAAGCGTTGCAGGGGAAGCGTTGAAAGTGATAAACAAGAAACGAAAGGAAGCACTATTGAAATCGCATATTTAAGTTTTGCAATTGCTATTCTTGGAGCCATATTTATTAAATGGTAACTATATAATAGACTAATAAGAATAATCCCATCGCGCAAGCGGTGGGATTTTTCGTGCTTGCAAATAAGATTTTAAACCAAGTATTTAATAATAATATTTATATATGATACGTACACGTACTATCTCGCGGCCCCCCGCCCCTCCGAAGTAGTACGCACACGTACTATATGTTAATAACTTTTATCGAATTGGTGCTTGCAAGATTGTGAGATTGATGGTTTAATTAACGCGTTATGAGACTTGAGAACAACCCATCCAAAGCAAAGATTAGACGCTCAATTCTGGAACAGATCAAAAGCGAGCTACAAGAAAACCCTGTTGATTCTTACATTGTTAGTTTGCCAGCTTCTAACTGGAAGTTTGAAACCATGCTCATCACCACTCTAAACTGTTTGTATCCTAACGTAAAATTTACTTTGCATTGCTTTGAAAACAACTGGGGAACTTACAAAGCCAACACCACAGGCGACAACAAAGCAAACCTACCCTTTGAGATTACAAAGCGGGAAGACTTTTTTGTTTATGGTAAAGAATTAAATGTAGAAATCATTTACCAATGGGGTGGCTTGGATGCCGATGACATCAACAATGGCTGCAAGGTTAGAAACCAAAGACTGATTTTGTGGGCTGATTACTGCTGTTTCCCCATAGACTACCCAGAAAAGAAACTTACACCGATGCAGAACCTGACCTTTTTCCTTAATAATTTTGATGATGCTTTGATTTATCAAACTAATGCTGTAAACATAAGAACCCTTCGGCATCAAAAAGGTTTTAATTTTCAATCTGGCAATCCCAAAGATAATGCCAATGAGATTCTTTCATACTATCAGAAAAAGTATCCCAGCAGGAACAGTATCCCACGCGCTGAAATCTTTAATTATCTATACAAGGGCGGCGACCCAGTAGACGGACGCGCTCCAGCTACTCCAATGTTTACTTATGGATGGCGTACAGGGTTGGGTGCGAGTCACATTGAAAAAGAAACAGTAACATACTAAAAAAAAGTCTTGTATGTTTGTGGGATTTATGATCTAATAGACGCATGAAGATTAAAGCGAGAGTAAACAAAGACGGGTTCATGGGCAGCGCGTCCCGCGAACATAAAGTGAAGAAGGGCAAAGGCTCTTACAAGCGCAGGGAGAAACACCAAAAAAATCCTTGTCATTAACATCAACCTATGGTTTAATTATTGAAATGAAAGCACTGATTGAAATTGAGATGGGCAACGCTGCATTTGGAAACAATGAGGCCGAGCGTCTGTTTGAGTTGCGCCAAGTAACTGAAAAACTAATCGACAACGCCACGCACATCATGGCGGCGAATGCTGGTGACATGGCCACAGCACAAGACACCAACGGAAACACAGTAGCAAGGCTGGACATCGTAGAGGACGAAAAGTTATGTCGCTACTGGTGCGACAAGAGCATGGCACTCTCCCCTTCAATGAACGGCGGGAAAGACTTTGAGCCAGATTTTTCTATAAAATGAAAACGTATAAAGTAAAACTGAGTGACGGTCACGCCGAATGGTGGGAGAAGTTAGAGGCAAAAAACCTAGACCATCTGTATGATATTATTGACGCATCGAGCTACGATGTAGTAGAATTGGAGAGTTAACATGAAAAAGAACTATCGAGTACAACTAAACGAAGTTCACATCTCATCTTGGGATGTTGAGGCCGACAGCGAACAGGACGCAGCAAACAGAGTCCTAGACGGAGAAGGTGAGATGATTCACTGTGAATACTCTCACACACCCGACAACGATGCAGTCCACTGCGTTACCTTGGAGAATTAAATGACCAAAGAGGAATGCATAGAACAAACCCAAGAGGACATTCGCACCTGTATGGACGGAATGTGGAGCATGGACGAGAGACATCTTATTGAGGATATGCTTTGCCAAATCGTAGTTGATAACTTTAAGAAATTGGATGAGTAAAAAGGCTTGCATTGGTTTTCAAAGCAGTGCACAATAGAGAAGTAAACATTAACCCCGCAACAGCGGAGAAAGGACAAACAGTGAAGAACGGCCAATTGTGGTATAACATCAACACCGAGAGTGTTGAGCGAGTAGTGGGCGAACTGAATAAAATTCGCGTGTTCACCGTAGGACACGGCTACTCAAACATGAAAGTAGTCAAGAAGGCACACTTGGTAAAAGCCAACGGCATCCAAGTTTTTGACTATCTTGAGGAAAGCAGAGCAATCAAGAAAGCGAAAATCATGGCAAGCCCCAAACCGGAATTGCCACCGCTACCGACACCGCACCTGAACAGAGAGGTACAGCATGGCTAGACTAACCAAAGAAACGCCCAGCGACAATTCTGTTATGGCAATGTTTGGTTATTATAATCAAGGCCGTGGGTTTATAAGACCTTGCCCGCCATCGCCTCGCGACTTGCGGAGAGCAGAGAAGCGCGAACAAGCGCGACTGTTAAAGCGAGCACTGAAGCGCAAATAGTTTCGTTCGTCATCATCACCCCCCGTCGAGGTTGCCTCATCCTCGGCGGGGTTTTTTTGTGCACTGACGAATTGTTCAACGATGTCGGGCCGCAGTCGTGCGACATTATTGAAGTCATCAATGTCATCTGGCTTTAAATACAGATGCTCTGTTTGGTCGCGGTCTTGAACGTAGAACCAGTCAGGTGTCGTCACGGCGTGTGTGGTTCGGTCCGATTTGGTGATCACGCTTGTGCCTTCATCAGATCGACACCATTGTTCGGGTGACCAAATCAGTGAGCCTGGTCCCTCTGGCGACGAATGGCTGGCGATTTGATCCAGGATTTTGGGAAACGTGTCGCCACCGCTCAATTGAGGCAGATGCAGTGGGCCGAGGTCGCTGACGATTAATGGCAGGCGTATGTCGGCACTTCTGAGCGGGCCAAGCCGATGTCCCACCCATCCATGTTGCCCCAACTGGAACCCGCTGGTGCCCACGATCAGCACATGGGGATCGTCTGCGTTCAACGAGGTAAGGAGAATCTCGATCAGCACGTCGAGCATTCGGATTTGGCATCCGTAGGTACGCATCCACGACAT
>WLWG01003382.1_pt1 | contig 10879 bp, 3 predicted proteins | sample 6712871 | NCBI WGS metagenome assembly WLWG01 (sample SAMN12718693, study PRJNA515312) | sponge metagenome | isolation source: marine sponge | host: Mycale hentscheli | place: New Zealand: South Island, Marlborough, Capsize Point | collected 2003-05-01 | reverse complement strand
AAGGCGACGGACATCGTACTGACCGAAAGAATCTCAGGCGTGCCTGTTTCAGTCATCAATACACCGTATATCCAACGACTTGGACTCAAGGCCGGCTGGCTGGCGAAAAAACTGCTGAAGGGTCGCCGAACCAAACACTGGATGCGTACGTTCTACGTGATTGTGTCGGGCATGAAACTTAAAAATGCCAGCCTCAGAGGATCACGTTACAAAGACTTTTTTCAGGCCGGGAAAAGTGTTGAGACGATTGATGGTGTCGCCAGCGTTGCTGACATCATGAACGAACTGCGTGATGGTCATGACAATTCACGGGAACCAGCCATAGTCATTCGCTGATATGCGAGAAGCCAGTGCCTTGCACTTCTGCTCGAAGGTTCACCAGACCAGTCGGAGCGACAGGACTTGAACCTGCGACCTTGCGGCCCACAGAATTTTCCAGCCAACCTCTACAAAAATTCCAAAACCACTCGGATTCATGCGTTGTAACGTAACTCAAAAGTTTCGACAACTCATTCCAAATTCCCCGTTTATTTTACTCATTGCATCCATTGCAGTGGTTTATCGAGGACGAGTGGAGAGCCCTGATTAAAAAGCATTGAGAAGGCCGGAACGCATGTATTCCAGAGCATAGACCTCACTCGTCTACTCACATCACAACTGAGATTTGATTGCAACGCCTTAAACGAGTAGTCTCAGGCAACCTAGTCGGCGGGGTCCATAAACATAAAAAGGCACGGGCACTTTCTAGGTTATTGCTAGTGTTGCATTTTAGTCCTGCAATCCCTGAGCAACTCCTGCAAACTACTCTTTTTTTTTAAAACTATGAACATTACTTTTTCAGCTGCCATCGCGTTTGTTGTCATCCTTTTCTGGACAGCGGTGCTTTCAAAATTCTTATCCTTGGTAAGCGGTGGTGGGACTAGTCTTGTTATTAAGACTTTAGATCTCAACAAAAGATTACCTACTGGAATAAACCATGAAATTTTTGTTGTCGGCCGACGAGAGGGCCTTATCTCCTTTCTTTTAACCTTGGCAGGTATAAGCCCAACGACAACACTAGTTGTCAACAAGAAGGAGTTAATCTGTACGACTTCTGGGATTCTTGGCACTGGAACCCGTAGCATCTCTATGGACCGAATCGCACAAGTAGTTTCTGGAAGCAAAGTCGCTTTTGAATTCATTTTATGCTCAATAATCACAGGAGTTACTGGCTTAGGGTTTCTCTTTCAAGCCTTTTGGAACGCTGACTTCCTTGCAATCGTAGGTGTTCTCATCACAACAATTGTTTTCGTAGCCCTTAGCTTGTTGCTCTTTTATCTAAACAAAAGGTTCTACGTGGGCGTCTTCGGCCAAGGCGGTTGGCCGATACTATTGGTATTCAAGCCAAATGTAATCGAGGGTGTTGAACTCAATCTCGAGAAAGCAATTGAGTTGTCTCAAGTAATTCAAAGTCTCGTCGTTAACGCCGGACTTTCACAATTAAAAAGTGGACTGACTGAAACACCGACAAGCCAATCAAAGAATGATGACCTGCCGCTGGCTGCTGAAGAATTATCCGATGACCCCAAGAAACTTTTTTTTGAAGCTCAAGAACTGATCCAAAGGCGAGAACGTGAAGCCGCAATTAGTAAACTTCAAGAAGTTGTCAATCTTTTCCCCGGTACTAAAGAAGCCGAACAAGCTCAAAGAGCCCTGAAGCGGGCTGGGGTTTTATAAAACATCCTATAAGCGGCAGTGCAGTAGAACAAATACTGAATCACACTTTTCTTACTGACAAACAAAAAGTTCTGGTGCGATGACAAATGAAAACAGTTAGTCACAAGGCCTTAAACACTTGACCTTTCGGCCCCCAGAATTTTCCAGCCAACCTCTGCAAAAATTACAAAACCACTTGGATTCATGCGTTGTAACGCAACTCAAACGTTTCGACAACTCATTCCAAATTCCCCGTTTCTTTCACTTATTGCATCCATTGCAGAGGTTTATCGGGGACGAACAACTACCCATAAAACAACATAGTTCCTGAAGCATAAAAAGCTGGCTTTTTATGCATTTTCGATAACGTATTCAGTAACTAGCAAGAACGAATGTAGCCGTACGATTGATAAAACTTGCAATCATTAGGCACCCGAAACAACTTGAGGCTTTTCAAGAAACCGGTCTCTCACGACATCAAAATTTTTCAGCGAGTGGAGGTGAAGATAAATTAATTCCAGTTCGTCTCTCTTTACCAACTCCTGAAGTGAATCTGCCGCGAGTGTATGTAGCCTTTGGCGTGTGACACCCTGAAAATCTCCAAGCAAAACCTTTTCACCAGAAGGCTTTTTAACTTCAGCCTGTAAAGGCTCCAAAAGATTAAGCTGTTTGATTTTTGCACAAAATTCTTTTGTGTATTGAAACTGAGCCTGGTAAGCCTTCAGGAACTTGAGCACGCCTTCGATATATCCAGACGGCTGGCCGTCACGTGAGAAAAAAGGCTCTCCCCGACCATCCTGATTGATCCCTGGATGTGTTTCATCCAGGCAAAGGGTCAATGTAGATCCTTCTTCAGTTGCCGCAAACACAAACGGATACCTTCGAATAAATGCCGGGATGTATTTGGCATTCCAATGATTGTCTTTAGAAAGATAAAGGTTTTGCTCGGGCTGTACCCCTAAAACAGCAGCTGGCATTACCTCTTTGCCAATCTCGACAAAAACAATTGCGTACTCACAGATTGCCTCAAAAATCTCACCAACAGTCAGCGGGACTGCGTTGATTTCTTGACTGAATGCATAATCACCCGTTGATTCAAAGAACGTCTTCGCGTGAGCAGAAAGCGTAATTGGCACAGCTGACTCGTAAATTAAAAGCTGCTTCGACATTACGAGCGTTTACTCCATTCTTTCAATCCCTTTGGATCTGTTATACGGTCTCCGATGACCTGCAGTTCAAGTCCCCACTCTGCAATTTTGAGACTATGAACATTGCTCCACTCTGCATAGGACATCCTGCCATCACTACCTCGCACCAGCACTCGTCCATCCTGCTGCCTCTCGAAGGAGAGCGTTTCGCCGTCGTTATTCCCGAACGTTCCTTGCACGTGGAGACGCTGCCAAGTTGATCCATTTGATAGCTGGAATCTGAATCCTGCCAAATCAAAAACAGCACTGACATCACTTACCGTAGAAACCAAAGCACCATCAGGACTCATCGTAAACGCGTAAAAGTCACCAACTGTAGTGCGGACTCGAATACTCTTATCCATTTGCTGCACATGAACAAGTCCATTTTGAGCCGCGTACGAACCTGACAGATTCAGTTTGCTCCAAGCACTGTAACCAAACCAGTTAATGGTATCCGCTTGCAGTGCACCGGTGCGTGAAGGAAGCACCACGACACCATTCTCAATAGAACCGACCTCAGCCTGGCCATTTGCATAAGTCACTACGCATGCACCCTGGCTCTGGCTGATATGAACAAGGCTCCCATCAGCATTCCAGAAACCATCAAGTGTTGTTCCATCAGTGAGGTGCGTACTGAACTCCTGCGTGAAATCACCATCGAGGTCATAAAGACGAAGGTCTGTCGGAACGCCACCAATACTTCGGAAGACCGACACCTTATCGATAATTCCATCACCACCGAGATCCAATGGCCTGACTTTCGCACTTGAAATAGGACTACCATCACTGAACGTTGAAAAGACCTGACCAAGAGCCTGGCCGTGACGACTGCCATCGAACACACGTATATCTCCTGAGACATTTCTTGGCACAGTCACAAAGAGATCGTCTATTCCGTCACCATTAACATCACCGGTCGCAATACTTGGAACGATACCCGGAAGACCACTTCCCAAGGACTCAAATGGATAGAAACGACTTTCGGCAACAGGGCTCAATTGGCCTTGCTGATTCATGACGAATGATTCAACTGAACTTTTACCCGTTCGCTCCGAGCCGATAACCAGATAACCGGGCTGGAGAACATCTGCTTGCTGTCGCTCTACAACAGCCAGAGACATTGCTGCTGCTTGCCCACTACCGAATGGCCAGAAATCATCACCGAGCTTGCTTAAGGACCCATTGTGTAAACCTGAAAAAACGCGAACAGGCTGAGCATGAATGTCTGATTGTGGGGCGACTACAAGATCATTCCAGCCATCACCATCGACATCACCTACTGCAACTGAAATACCACCTCGGTAACCAGCAGCATCAAACACTGGAACACTCTGAACAAGGCGTCCCGTATCGCCATCAAAAATTTTCACAACCGCACTGGTAATACCTTTATTAGGAGCTACGACGAGATCAGAAATCCCATCTCCGGTGAGATCACCCATCGTTGCCTGCACACCCATCGAAATCTGTTCACTCTGATAGAGATGCGATGCGGGAATACTGAACTTCAACCAACCGGAAACCGCGTTGAAAACATTGACGGATGAGGATGATACATTCGTTCCCCCAAGGTCTCCAAAAACTGCAACAAGATACTCGCTCTGCTGCTCAATATCTTTGAATTCAACTGGTTGAATTCCATCGTCAAATTGCCAGAATCCAGCACCTTTTTCGCCCGGTATCGTTGTAAGGAACTGTCCTGTTGTGGCCTCAAGGTCAACAAAAAGCGAGTCGCCGCTCCGCGGAGACACTACCCCACGTGCAGGATCATTTCCATCAATAAGATACCGCGTCTCAGGGCTTGGAGTGACGTAAAACGTGTCACCTGCCACGCCTCCTTCAATGGCAAGACGTTCAATTGCATCGTACTGAAGCCCAGCGAACACACGTGACTGATTGGCTGCACGTGATGTGACTCCTATAGACTGCGGGGCAACACTGTAGTCAGAAGATGTAGCAAACAGCCGATCATCTATCCGAATATGGTCCTTATCTACTCCACCAAAAAGGTTTATTGGGCCAGAAAGTTTTTCAAGATCCCCTACACCAACTGTGAAAATATTATCTCCACTACCTCCATAAATGTCATACGTCGTTTCCGCATTGGTACTTTCTACTGTTAAAGATTCATTAACCGAACCCATCAGAAGATCAAAGGTTTTAACTCCTGTGTAATCAAGCCCAGAGTTTCCCATACCAAGGCCAGTAAGGCGCGAGTCACTTAGCAAGCCACTGCGAGTATTCGCATCACCACTGCCGTCAATAGTCACATGGTCGGTACCAGCCGCGTTATAGAACACACGTCCTTTAATGCCCGAGAGGGTGCCTCCAATCTTTTTACTTCCAAGGACCAGTGTATTCCTTACAGCTGGTTCATCACCTGAGTCGATTGCCACCCGAGTCTCGGGGCCCGTGCGTTTCACCTGCACGAAGTCCTCACCACCATTCGTGTTGATATTTGTTTGGATCACATCATCAGTCGTATCCCAAACAGTGAATGCGTCGTTACCACCACCGAGATACAAGTTGAGTTCATCAAATTGGTCATACCAAATGGCCCCTGCACCCTTTCCTGCGACTATTCCTACACGAGGAGGCAAGCTCCTTTGATTCGTGGAGCCCGCTGGAGCCGCCGGCCCGTACACAGGCCCGTCAGCAACTGGCTGCGTCATACCAAGCCCAACGAGTCGCTGTGGCCAAAGCAGCCCAACGGTGTCCGCTGAACTCTTCACATTACTAATGCTGAGTCGATCATTATCAACTCTCGCAGCTGGACCGCCAACAAGGGTCAGCACATCCTGTATTCCACCAAGTGCTCCTGGAACCGTGTCGCTTTCACTTCCGACAGTAATGACATCAGAATCTATTCCCGTATCAACTTTTACAGCAGCAGATATAGCGACGATATTTACCACATCACGGTCTGCCCCAGTTGCTACCGTCGTCTCACCATGAATTGCATGGAGCGTTACAGAATCATCGCCATCCTCAGTGTTGATAGTCGTCGGACCTGCATGCGTTCCGTGTACAGCAACCTCATCTCGTCCCGAACCAAAGCCGACAGCTAATGACTCAAGATCACCATAAGACAGTGATCCAACCATTGCGGAGCTTGTAAACCCAGTAGCGGTCAGTTGACTGGTAGTCAGGAACTGGTTGGCCGAATCATCAAGAACAAGAGAATCTTCATCAGCCTGCCCCTGCACCGTAAGCTCCTCACGAATGCCAGAAAGACCATCGGCTGAACTACCAACATGAATACTGTCGTTATCATCGCCAGTATAAATGAGTGCTGGGAAAGAGATCGACTCCACAAACACATCATCCGGGCCTGTACCGGTGTCGATAGTGAGTGCTCCACTCGTGGTAAGAACGGTCACGCTATCGGCACCACCATTTGACTTGATCTCTGTTGCGCCCGCATGGGTCGAATGAATAGTGACCTCATCATCCGCACTTCCGAGCGTAAGTGACATGCCTTCGATCGTCTCGTAGACAATTTTGCCACCGTCGACACCGCCATTCATATTGAAGCCGGTGATTTCCGTTGAGGTGATAAAACCGCTGGCACTAGCACTTTCTACGGCAAAAACATCTAGGTTATCCTCGCCATCATCACCTTTGACGATCAGGCTCGCGGCTATGCCGGCAAGACTGTTGACATCGTTGGCAACCACAATAGTGTCGCTGCCATAACCGGCTGATATGTCGAGTGCTGAGGAAATACTATGAATCGTAACAACGTCACTATTTTCACCCGTCTCAATAGATGTCGGACCGGAAGTATTTTGAACCTGGACCTGATCTTCACCTTCAAACGTCTTCAGCACAGTCTCTTGATTGTGGGTACCAACAATCTCAACAATGTCAGCACCACCGGCAGTATCAATTTCAAGTACTGCAAAATTATTAAATGAGAACCAGAACTGCTGATCGACGGTGAGTGAATCAGCAGCAATTATCACGTTTTCTGGAGAATTACTCAGTTGAACAGAGAGCGTTGCAGCGTCCGGAGATCCTTCAAAAGCCTCGAATGATTGAAAATCAAAAAGCCCGGCTCCGCTGCCATCCTGGATTTCTCCATGAGCTGCTTGTGTAACGAACCAGAGGCTTTCAGAAACTGGGCCAATCAGCGTATCACTTTGAGGCGTACCTATGAGAGTTTCAACCCCCGAGGTTTTACCTCCAATTGTCGGCGTTGATCCGTCCCGAAGGTTTACCGTAACTGAGCTTGTTCGTTCCGAGAAGTCGAGTGTATCGGCAGCCTGACCACCGGTCAGGTCACCTGTAAGTGATCCGTTCTCTTCAAAAATAAATCGATCAGCCTGACTTCCCCCTGTGAGGCTTGCCATACGGGCAAATGAGATATCAATGCCTGGCACGCCGACCCGCGACAGTGAACCCTGGTCCGCACCATTAACGGTCCAGGTGGCCTCGAAGCTCGTATTACGGAATTCATCCAGAAGACTTGTTTCGTTCTCGGCATAACCTTCCAGCTGAATACTTTCGAGCCCTTCAGAAACACCAAGGACCTCATAAACATCTTTGGATTGCCCGCCAATAACACGTAAAGTCTTGACACCATCAAGATCATAAATAACTCCATCCACAACCACACTTACATCCGTAAGAGAGATCAAATGCGGCTGATTATCGAGTTCCAGCACAAAATTTTCGGGAATGACCAAAGCGACTTCAATATTCCTGTTGTCCTGGTCCCAAAATTGATCAACAAATACCTCCTTGAACGCAACTTTATAGACCGATGACTGATCCGGCATCAGTTGCCAGGGCTGAGCAAGAAAGAGCGTGTCGACAAATTCGTCACCGGCCGACCACGCTTCTTTTCCCGTATCTTTGATGAAAACAGAGAGACCTGCATCTTCATCATCTGCAATCGTGTAAGAGTCGGCACCATTCTGGCCATCGAGATGCACTTCATCGGCCAAAGCCTGTTTGACAGTGAAGGAATCCTCGGCTTGTCCACCGTTTAAATAGACTGTCTCAATTTTTTCATAGCTAATATGAGCTGCACCTACTTGGACCTTATTGTTCTCAATAACAAATGAATCTACACCATCTGTTCCGTCAACAATCAGCACGTCTTCGTCTACACTCGCACCCGAGTCTGACACAGCGATAGTCAGTGATGCTACCGCGCTGGTAGAGAACCGGATGATATCTCCTGCACCCTTGCCATCAATACTGACTCTGGGTTTGACACCGTCTCCTGCACTGCTCCATTCAACAGACATGGAATCAGCAGATTCACCGCCCTGTAAGACAAATTCCTCGACTCCTTCATGAACCATGTAGCTCGCTTCATCCGTTCCACGTAACCGTCGTGCAGAAAGCGACCAGTCACTGCTTGCCGACGCAAGAAGCGTATCTTTGTCATCACCGCCGTCGAAATGAAACTCACCACGTTGCTTGCTGCTGATCTCATTGACGTCTTCATCAACAAGTGACTGGCCATCCAGTGGTGTCTGCAAACTCGACGAACGCACTCGAAGCTCGTCCTCACCCTTATTTGTTTGAATCGTCAGGTCGAGTAGACCATGAGCCACAAGGCCTTGTGAAAGAAGCTCGACAGAATCATCACTGTCACTTGTGCTTAGCGTTATCTCAACAATATCAAACACACTCAGCTCTGCCGCTGACACGGCATCAAATTCTGTGCGAACAACATTTGCTTGCGCCCCATCAACGCGGCTTTCGACTTCTTCTAGCTGCGTAATTGTCGTAGGTTGAGACACCGTGCGCAGATAGAAATATCCAGCACCATCAGTGTCAATTGCATCCCCTGGTCGCCCTGTAGTCTGAGGCGCACCGATGATGGCTGTGTCCCCGTCGTACGCGACGGCGAAACCTGCCTGGTCCCCAGTAAAGAGATCACTACTGGCCAACGGTTTCTCTACTGTCTCGAGCCTCCACTGACCGCCCCGTAACTGATAAGTGAACGCACCACCAGTTTTGCTGTTTGATTCAGTCGGGTTTGAGTCCGTCTTCCGTCCTGGTGCGCCAACGATCATCTTTTTATCAGATCCAAAGGCGACGGCAGCCCCGAAACGATCGTCTTTCTCACCACCAAGTTGGACGAGCAACGGATCACCCCAACCATTCTGACCGTATGTATAGACAAAAACCGCGCCGGCGTTCCCTGTCTCAGCATCTGTCGGTTCAGCTCTCACGCCGGGAGTACCCACCGCAAGAACGTCTTTCCTAAGATCGACAGCAAACCCAAACTCATCGCCTGCCTGTAAACCGAGGCCTGACACGGCAATCGATATAGGCGACCCCCAGCTCCCATCATTCGAATTGCGTACATACACATCGACCGCGTTGTCTGCAGCACGTCCAACGACCAATCGATTTCCATCTATCGCAACGCTGCTGATACTGTTTGAAGATACATCAACACTCGTTTTTACCCACGATGACGTTGCGGAGTCACGATGAATGGTCCAGACACCTGTCTCTCCAGCTAGAACGGCCATACTTCCATCGGTATCAACCGCTGCACCGAGGTGCGTATGCCCTGAAACTCCTTCAACGGTATGCACATGCTGCCACTGCGGCCCTTCCATACTGATTGCCCGCTGAAACACGTATACGGCACCAACGTCATTACCCGCATCAGCAAAATCTTTCCCAGGTGCTCCTACAAAAAGAAGGTCGCCTGCCATAGAGATACTTTCACCGAACCGATCCCCAGCACCAAGATCACTAGGTTGAAGCAGAATCGGGCTTAGATCATCTGGCCACTCTGCAATTCCTGTCGACGAGCCTGCCGAACTGGTCTTGTTGTATACAAAGACCGCACCCCGGTTTTCGTAATCAGGCGCTGAGACAACAGCCGTATTGCCAGAAACGGCAACGGCGTACCCTGCCTCCGCTTTGGGGAGTTTTGCAACAACAACTTCTTTGCCTACAGGAGAGACAGACGGACCCCGTCGTCGGTAGTTCCAAACTTCTTTACCATCGTTTGAGCCAGCAACCAGAAAACCTTCACTAATATGTGAAGCAGTCGATATTTTTTCGTTGCTAGACACCATCCCCTTGCTAGACAAGCTGTAGTTAAACGGCTGTAGAAACGGCAAATTCTTTTCTTTCGCGGCATGGCTGTAGTCATACTGCTGAATGCCATGCTGGTTGTTGCTGTCTTGAGTGACAACCAGAACTACATTGCCATTGGCTGATATCTGTTCAGAGATGTTCTGAGCAAGTGGGACATGTGGGCCGAGATCGATCGGACTTCCGACAACGTTGAGTTGAGCGTCAAGAATTTTGGCACTATTCTCGATAGAGTATAGATCAGTTACACTTACAGGGACCATTGCGAAATCGTTTCCAGCAACGGTGAGACTCGCGCCGTAGTCTATCTGCCCATCATAACCAACTGTACCTGAGGCCAGCACCGCTTCCGGCAAAATGTAATCCGTCCACGAACCGTTTCTGACGGTGAAGCTTTGTAAGTCTCGCCACTGAGTGTCGTCGTCATGAGTGTAGTCGTCAATGCGAAGGGCTTCACTCCAAAAATGGGGATTTTCGTACCTGCTTTCGAACTGGTCTACAATAGCCGCCTCACTCACGTCATAAGACGCAACCAAACCTTCCCCTGGTGCCGAAACGAAGACGGTATCACCAATAATTTCTACAGATGAACCCCATTCCGCATTGTCGAGGCCGCTATAACTATTCGGAAAAAAAGGAGTGACTATTGAAGGCAGACTATTGCCAACCCAGATACCACCGAGGTCCCCCTTCCACTCCGCTTTTAAAGTAGTACTCGCATTTGGTCCAAGATATTTTGCTTCAAATTCATAATCTTCTTCATTTATGTAGGAATATGTATCCGGGCCCGTCGAAAAACTTCTAGAATAAACAAGGTTATTAGTCGGGGACAAATATCTTCGGTCACCGAAAAAAGCTCCGTGGTTAAATTCTTCTTGTTTGGTTTCGGAGTTATAGCGACCGCCTGACCAAAAATTATT
>WLWG01003381.1_pt1 | contig 10879 bp, 12 predicted proteins | sample 6712871 | NCBI WGS metagenome assembly WLWG01 (sample SAMN12718693, study PRJNA515312) | sponge metagenome | isolation source: marine sponge | host: Mycale hentscheli | place: New Zealand: South Island, Marlborough, Capsize Point | collected 2003-05-01 | reverse complement strand
TTATTACTTGTTTTCTAAGATTTTTACACTGCAGACACAGATAGTGTTCCTCCATTAGCCACTGTTACTCTATATCTTGTTCCATCAGGTGATTCTAATATAATACCATTTGAAGAATTAGCTATTTCAACATCCCCTGCAAAAGTTGATAATCCTGTTGCAATAGTTAATTCTGTAACTGCAGAAGGTTGTAAATAAATAGGTTTATTTTCTCCAGTATTCCAATCAGATTGTATAAGTAAAGAATCTGCACCTCTTATATACGCGCTAGCTGCGTCATTTGTAAACGTTAATTGATTACCAGTAATATTAAGATCGTCACCAATGTTTACATCACCTGCAAAAGTTGCATTATTTGCTCCGTCTATTATAAGAGGATCCGTATTATCTGTATCATTTTTTATAACAAAGTTACCGGTAAAATTATTTACTGAAAAAGAATCTCCCGCATCTGTATCTATTATTGATATTTTAGGCGTGGCGTTTTGTAAAATTATATCACCTGCAAAAGTTGCGTTTTTATTAGTTGCTAGTGTTAAAACAGGATGTGTTAACAAGTCAGACATACTGGTAGAATCGTCATGTACCATAAATCTCATACCATTTGTTCTGTCTACAGAAACAGCAGCATTATAATAATTTAAATCACTAAACTCTAATCTTGCTCCATTTGCTTGATTACCACCATTAGCAATTCTAAGTACAGAAGTTCCTGTGCCACTTGTATTTGAGTTATAAATTCTAGATAATATTTGACCTGTACTACTTCTTGTTACATCTACATCACCTGCAAAAGTTGCAGAACTATCTCCATTTAAAGTAAGCACAGTACCTTGTGTCCCAGCATTATCAGTTTTAAACTCTATATACCCTGTGTTATTCGCCCCCGTTGTACCACCTATTATTGACGCGTAACCACCTACGTTGTTAGTTAAATTAATAGTAGCACAAATATCAGTTGAATTATTATTTGGGTGTTTTAATTCTAAATAAGCACCAGCTGCAGCTGAACCATCACTTTGTATCTTAACACCTCCTCCTGTAACATCAAGTTTTTGTCCTGGACTAGTAGTCCCAATACCGACGTTACCAGCACTTGTAATACGTAGTTTTTCTGTATTATTTGTATAAGCAATAAAATCATTGACATTAGCACCAACTCGAACATGGTATTCACTTGTGGTTCCTAAACCTTTAAAACCTATTGTTGAAATAGCATTATTTGTAGTAAAAAGTGAAACAGGAACAACATTAGATGCAGATTTAAAAAACGCGGCAACACCAGCGCCACCATTAACTTCTAGTTTTACAGCTGGCGAAGTCGTACCGATACCAAAATTACCTCCGTTAAAATATGAATCACCATAAGTTCTAACAAGAGTTGTTACTGTTCCAGAAGATTTACCACTTAATACACCACCTCCAGAATTAGATTCTAGCTGCATGTAATTATTTGCATCATAAGTAGATCTTACATTACCTACTACATCTAATTTTTCAGCTGGACTAGTAGTTCCGATACCTACATTTCCAGTAGTTTCTTTTAGTGTCATTATATAATCCGTACTTCCCGTTGAAAGTTCAGAAATATATAATGCGGTTGAATCAGAAGAAAACCCCCATTTTGAATCACCCGCAGTGCCTCTTGTTAAATCAATAGCAGTTTGACTACCGCTTATTGATAATTTAGATGTAGGCGAAGAAGTTCCAATACCAACGTCGCCACTAGAAGTGATACGCATTCTTTCTGTGTCAACAGTAAAAAATTTCATATTACTACCAAGCGATACTACTTTAATATCTAAATCATCTCTGTCACTTGAATTTAACTGTATCTTACCTCTTACAGTTCCAGCATCTGTTAAATATAAATTATCTTCAACTAAAACATCCCCTGCAAAAGTTGCGTTACCTGAATTGTCTATAATTAATCGATCAGTAGTGTTTGTTCTTAAAGCTAAACCAGTTCCGCTTTCTCTTACTAAACCACTAGCAGAATTAGCAGTAAGCATAAAACCACCAGTATTTGATACGTTTGCTCTAACATTACCTGCAACTTCTAATTTTTCTTGAGGACTAGTAGTTCCAATACCTACGTTGCCACCGGCTTTAATCACCATTCTATTAATGTTAGTTGTTCTGAAGTGTAAATCGTGTGCTGTTGTAGTTCTTAAATACGCCTCAGATTGAGCATTAAGCAAATCCATTACACATGAACCACCTGATTCAAGTATAACTTGAGTATTTCCAGTACTATCTGCTTTTATATTACCAACAACTTCTAGCTTTTGACTAGGACTAGTCGTCCCAATACCTACGTTACCGTCTTGTTGTATTGTTAATACATCGCCTGAAGTAACAGTATTAACTCTTAAATCAGTAGAACTTGCCGGTCTATAAATTATGCTTTGATAATTTCCCGCGCTATAAAATCTTAATTGTGCATCGTTGCCTGCTGGAGAATCTAATCCTAACAATAAATTATTGTCGTTTGAAATAGTTAATGTATCTGTAGGACTAGTAGTTCCAATACCTACATTACCGCCGCTTTGAATACTCATTTTAACTGCAGCGTTAGTTTTAAAGCGTAAATCAGTATTCGTTTGAGTACCAAAGAAACTATGTCCGCTATTTTGTAATCTTACACTTGATGATGGGTCAGTAAAATCAACATAAGCATTGTTTGCCCCTTCAAACTTAGCCATAGGAGTTGCACTACTAACAACATGTAGTTTGTAAGTTGGACCACTAGTTCCAATACCTACATTTCCTGCACTAGAAGATGTTAAATATACATTAGCTCCACTAGATCCAAGTTGTGATATACCTGTTGCAACAAGTGTTCCTTGAGCTGTTACACCACCTATTACATCTAACGCAGACGCGGGTGTAATAGTTCCGATACCAACGTTGCCACCAGTTGTTAAAACCATGCCTACATTAGAATTAGTTTTAAATGCTAAATTATGGTTACTGTTTGTTCCTATTACTCCTAATGCAGACTGTGCTTGTAGGTTAATTAAAGTACCACTTGCTCTTTCTATATTTACTTCTCCATTCCCACTACTTTTTACATGTAACTTAGCAGTTGGAGTAGTAGTTCCGATACCTAATCTATTGTTTGTATAATCCCAGAAAAAATCATTTTCTCCTGCTAAATTGTTTGATGGATCAAAATATGCTACTTGTCCATTAGTACCACTACCTGATACAAAAGTGGATAATAAGTTTGTTGGAGATATTTGTACGTTTTCAGCTCCTGTATATCCTACTAAAAAATCTACTGTTCCTAGTGTTGTTTTTTCTGTAAATTGTGAAAACTTTATATTTGCCATTTCTTAATGTACTATTTTTAATAAATCTCCTGTTCTGTAAAGATCTCCTGTTGTAAGTCCTCCTGCAATAGCCGCTGTATTATCTGCATATTCTGATACACCTGAAATTTTAATACCTGTGCTTCTAGTTTCAAGTTTTTTAGAATCATTATAATATAAATCAACTGAACCATCTTCTGTTGCTATTATTATACTTTCCGTACCTGCTGCATTTCTTACTCTAAATTTATTCGTATCAACCCTTAAATCTCCTGTACCTGTATCACTTATATAACTATCACTACCATCGTGATATATTTGTAAATCTCCGCTTGCACCAAAACCAGCTCTTGCATTATCTGGAAAAACTGTTAAAGGATTTGCGCTACTATCTCCACCATCTAAAAAGAAATAAGTCTCTACACCACCAGAACCATTGTCTGATTGAAAGATTATATTTTTATCATCAGCTCTATTTATTATATATAAATCACCTGTGTCATTTTGTATTTTACTATCAGTGTTATTGTGAAATATTTGTAAATCAGCAGCATTACCAAAACTTGCTACTACACTATCAACAAAATTAAATTGTTTGCTAATTGATACATTTGTATTACTACCATCTAATCTAAAATACTCAGCAACTCCACCAGAACCATTGTCGGCTTCAAATATTATATCTTTATCAACTCCACTATTTTTAATATATAAATGCCCAGAACTATTTTCAATAAGTGAATTACTACTGTTGTGATATATTTGCATATCACTAGAACCTCCGAGCTGAACTCTCGCACTATCTGCAAATCTAAATGATTTAGAACTTTCTACTCTTTCAGTTCCACCATCAACTCTAAAATACTCTGTTGTTCCACCAGATCCGTCATCAGATTTAAAAGATATATCGCCATCGTCTAAATTATTTTCAATAATTAAATTACCTGTAAAGTTTTGTATATATGAAGTAGATCCGTTATGTTGTATCTGTAAATCGTCTCCAGCACCAAAACAAAGTGGTATACTATCTGGTATATCAAGTCTTTTTGAACTTCCATCTAATCTAAGATATGTAGTTACTCCTCCACTACCATCATCAGATTGAAATACTATGTCGGAATCATTTGCTTTGTTAACTATATTAAAATTGCCTGTAAAATTTTGTAGAGTAGCATCAGTTCCATTATGAGACATATTAAAATCTCCTGAATCTCCAAGTTCAATTTTTACACTGTTAGAAAATCTAGCATCTTTACTAAATCTAGTAAATACAGCAGAACCATCTAATTTAAAATATTCAGTAGTTCCACCCGACCCATCATCTGACTTAAACAATATATCAGCATCATCAGTTGTGTTTTGAATAATTAATTGACCTGTACCTTTTGCAGTAACATAGCTATTACTAGTGTCGTGATATATTTCAAGGTCTAGCCCTGTTCCAAACGTTGCTTTTGCATTATCTTGATGATTCGTATTTTGTACAAATTGTGTTATAGTTTCATCACCTTTACATTTAAAATATGGAGTAACACCACCTGATCCGTCATCACAAGCAAATTCAATATCTTTATCATTTGCATCATTTCTTATTGTTAGATTACCTGTAATATTTTGTATTACTGAATTTGAGTTGTTGTGATATATCTGCATACCATTACTTCCACCAAATTGCGCAGCTATAGCATCATTTAGTCTTATAGTTTTATTAAATGTTGTTCTTAATTCACTACCATCAATTTGTATATAGTTTGTTACACCACCAGAACCATCATCTGATTTAAATATAATGTCTTTATCATCTAAATTATTTTGTATTACTAAATCACCTGTAACATTTTCTATAATACTATTTGTAGCATTGTGATATATTCTCAAATCACCACCAGTTCCACTACCAACTTTAATTCTAATATTATCATTAAATTGCATACCATTAGAAGCAGAAACGTTTATCAACTGTGCACTACCATCTAATTTAAAATATTCAGCAATACCTCCAGAACCATCATCGCTTCTAAAAACAATATCTTTATCATTAGCAAACTGAGATATGAATAAATCACCTGTTTCATTTTTTATTCTTGTATCAGTACCATCGTGAAAAATAGCCGCATCACCTCCGTCACCTAAAAATATGACACTATTGTCAGGAAATCTAGTATATACATATGGACTAGAAGCTAAACTTCCATCTAAATAAAAATACGTAGCTACACCACCAATTCCATCATCGCTTTGAAATACAATATCAGCATTATCTTTATTATTTTGTAGTATTAAGTTTCCAGTAAAATTTTTAAAATAAGTATTTATAGTGTCGTGATATATAGTAGCGTCTGCGCTAGTACCAAATCTCAAAAAACTATTGTCTGGAAATAAAACTGAACTACCAGCGTTCATAGTGCCACCAGCAAGCGGTAAGTAATTACCCAGTGCACTAGCAAGTAAATTAGTTGGGGATATTTGAATATTACTAGCTCCCTTGTAGCCTACTACAAAGTCTATATCTCCTTCGGTATTACCGACTGTAAAATCTGAGAATTTTATATTTGCCATGGATTATGGATTTTTGATCATGAATTTAAGTGAAGGACTTGTGTTTTCTCCTATAAGAAAGTCTATTCCGTTTTCACCTAGAATAAAGTCAACACTAGGTGAGCTACCAGAACCTGGATCAATAGGAAGAGCTCCTACCGCTATCGCGTTCTCTAATATAGTAGACATGTTATGACAGTGCTTTTATATCCGATGCTGTAGTACCAGCTGCTTTTACTCTAATAACTTGTTGAGGTATAAATGAAGCATTACCAATGTTTTTCATTACTATTTCTTCACCTTGTTGAGTTATTGCAGTTACATCACCTGTACCACCTACGTATAAGCTATAACCACTATTACCTTCGTTAGTACCAGGAATACCACCATTACCTCTAAATATTTTATAATTGTAAGGTGCAGCTGCTGTTATACCAGGAGCTTGTAATGTTAATGTTGTGTTACCTGTTACGGATGTTATAAGTGCCATTTCCGTACCAGCAATTACAACGTCTCCACCAGCAACTACTTGGTATTGACCAACTGAAGAAGTACCGTCTACAAACTTAGCACCAGCAGTTGTTAGCGTAAGATTATTTGTGCTACTAGCTCCACTTAAATAACTACCTGGTTCAGGTATGTTTATTGTGTCACTTGGTATTACATCTACCGAACTTATTGGTTGATTTTTTGACATATTGTTCATTTTAATTTTTATTGTTCTTAAATATATTACTTGCTTTTTCAGTCGTGCGTCCTCCGAAATAGGCTAAAACGACCGCCATCATGACATTCTCAAAAGTTGAGTTCCAGTTATCATGTATTGTAAAGGGTATGCTTTCAACACTGTCTAATATTCCAGCAAATGAAAAAACTATTATACACCATATTAATACTAATGGTCTTACGTTTTTAGACATCCATGAATCAGACATGGAATCAGATTGCCATCTTGAAGTGATAGCTTGTATTTCTTTATTTTGTTGATCAAATATTATTTGTTGTAATTTTACTTTATCCTCTGCAGGAGCATCAGATTTAGTAATAGCTTCGATAGCTTCTTTTGGAGATGCCACACCTTGTAATACACTACCTAATGTAGGATTAATTACAGATGCCGCGCCAAACAATAGTTGTCCAACAGTTGTATCTTTAAATTTCTTTTTACTCATGATTTTCTATATGCTTCTGCTTCCCAAGGTAAATTCTTAGCTCCTTCTTTCATTGTAGATCTAGAATATTTTTTACCTTTCCAATATACATAATTATCATCATAATCTAAATCACCTCTACGCATTTGATCAATGTGTACCATTTCGTGATTTACTACGTCTTGCTCATCTTCTGGCTTAACGTTTTTATTTATAATAATCGTACCATTATTATTAGCTTTACCCATTACGCCATCTTCCATATCTACGTGGTAAACTGGAGTGCTATCCATATTATATGGAGGATTTGTTAATTTAAAAGCCATATTATTTTTTATAAGGAAATATTTTATTTAATGCTCCTTTTCTAGCAGCGCAGCCGCAAGGGATATTAAGTCCCTTGCTAACTGTGTCTACTACTTTTTTGATACCAGTAGCTTTAGTAAACTTTTCTATATCGTCTCCTAAACCTGTTGATTTCATACTTATGCGCTAGCAATACCTGAAATTTCTACTGATGCATCTAGTTGAACAATAGCTAATACACCTCCTGGATTTGCACTTAAAGCATTGTTAATAGCTAATGCTATATCAGCGCCTTTAGCTGTATCTGTAAATTGAAGATAAGATGCGCCGCTAAAATAAACTGTACAAGCGTCAGCATTACCTGGAGCAGCATATGTACCTTTTATTACTGCGCCTATTTGATCAGATCCTAAAACTACGTCAGCAGTCATATTAAGACTACTTGCAAAGTTTTCTTTTTTGATTTTAATAAATCTTGCCATAATGTTAATGTTAAATGTTAATGTTAAATGTTAATGTTGAGTTTTATACAGCTCTCGTACTGTTATTTGTGATCCATTTTAGGTCTTAAATCTGGATTTGGAGAATCCATTTTAATATCAGATCTATGTTTTCCTGATGGAAAATGTTCATCAGTAAATTTTTTACCGTGTCCAGCGTCTTTAGCTGGTGAACCTTCATGCCCTTCTCTTAATGGTGACATGCTTGATTTAAAATGTTTTGAAATCCATGGTCTTCCTCCACTTGCATCTTTTGCAACTGGGTTATCTTGTAATAAATCTTTTCTTTCTTGTTTAGCGTAACCCTTATTTTGATTTTGATAAGGACTCATTTCGCTTGGTGATCCGTAAGGCATAATATTAGTTTTTATTAGTTATTTTTTTCTTTTACCTGTGCAGTGCATTTGCGTAGGTGCACTTGTTTGTAATTTTTTTTCTGCGATTCTTTCTTGCATAGATTTTAAACCTCCTTTTGGTCCTGCTTTTTCATAAAATCTAAATCTAGAATCTGTTTCTGATTGTGGAGATGAACCTACTTTTCTCATAGTGTGTGTAAGAGAAATACTATCACCCTGAGTTTGAGGTGGTCTTACTTTAAAATCTTCTACCGCTTCTGTTACTAAAGCAGGATCAATTTTATCATTTTTTATATTTTTAGCTGGTGAACCATGGTGTTCTTTATCATACTTCATATCACCTGCTAATTTAGATATATGCTTTTCATCAGCAGTCATTTTTTCATCACTATGACCGTGTTTATTATCATAATCAATATCTCTTTTTAGATAATCAATATGAGCAGCGTCATCTCTTTCAGTTGCTTTATAATTACCAGATGTTACTCTTGTATGAGCATGATCTTTTGAAAACTTAGAGTTTCCGCTGTATTGCCCGTAGTATCCCTTGTGTCCCATTTTTATTTTATTTTTTTAAGTCCTAATTCTATTTGTTTAGCTTCTTTTTGTTCTTGAGTTGGATTTACTTGACCAGCTAACCAAGTGGTGTATAAACCTTCATTTTCTTTTTTTTTCTTGTTAGCTCCAATATCTGAAACTGCTTGTCCTATTTTAGCAAACATATTAGCATACATGCTACCGGTTGGTACGTATTGCGCACCAGCAATATCACCACCACCTTCGTATCCACCTTGATTTAAAGGTGCTTTACTAGTAAACATTTTTTGAAAAGGTGAACTCATAATTTATTTTTTTGAACAACCAAAGTTTTTAGCATAGTTAGCCATTTTAACTACGCCTTCGCTATAGTTATCTTTTTTAGCCATTACAGAGCTAGCTGCTTCGCATGTTGATTTACCAGGCATATTCTTTTTTACCCATTTAGTGAATTTACCTTTATTTTCTTCTTTTTGCACCCATTCAAAAAATGGAGGAATGTTTAATGCTACACTTTCTACATTTTCACCAAACTTTAAATCAAAGTTTATATCTTCTATATCTCTAAGCTTTGGCAATTTATTAACTATATCTGCTCTTACTTTTGCAGATGATTTTAAATTTCCATTTGTATCATAAAGCTCTACTGTGAGAGGTAAACCATCAGCCCCTAAAGCATTTAATTCTATGCTATCAGGTACTCCGAATCCAAAAAATCCACTAGTTTTAATATCAGTTGTAATGGCTACATCGCCCAATGAAGAAATTTTATTTTCTAATTTATCACTGTCTTTTAAATCTTCATCTGTAATATTTACCAACTCATATAAAGATGTAGCTACTTTTGTCATTGCATCTGTACCTCCCACTTTACTTACAAACTTAGTGTACTCTTTATATTCATCAGGACTTAAATAGTCTTTTATAAATGATTCTGGAACTTTCTTTCCGTATAATGCTACTTTAGTTATTTTATCACCAATACCCTCAGTCTTAGCTTCTTTTTCTTTATAATCAGATGCTAAAATAAGCCTTTCCATCGCATACTTTTCTCCTATTTCTTTTGCTCTATCACTTTCGTAATAGTTCCCCTGGATGTCTCTATAAAAAATAGTTGGATTTTCGTCCAGTAATTTTTTTAATACGTCTTTTTTTATATCACCAGTTCCAATATCATAAGCTTCCTGAGGAAGAAACTCTCTACTAAATTTATATGTATTAACTTTTCCCTCTTCTTCTATAGAAATAGGATAAGTAGACAGCATGCTTCTAAGTTGAACTGGCTGCTGAATCATCGCTTGAGCCATGTTCCTTAATGCATTGTCAGCTTCTTCTCCTTGTTTAGTTACAAAGTCTCCAGTTATTATTGAACCATCTGCGCTTTCTTTAGTTTTTACACCTATAGTTTCAAACTGTTCTTTAATATTTTTATTCATATCATACTCGCCAATCTCTTGTCTTTGAGTAGTTCTATATAATTGATTGGAACTCATTATTCTTTTAGTACCATCATTAAATGTAACCAATGCATTAAATGTTGCAGAGTCAGGGTCCCACATAGGTTCTATGTTTTCATAGTCTAAAGCGCTAGATAAAATTTGATTTTCAAAAATATCTTCTGCTCCATACGTTCCATTTAAACCTGATTTTTTAGCTCTTTCTTTTTCTTGCTCTGCAAATAATGTTGAGGCAGAAATGTATTGCTCCATCTGAGACTTACCATTAGCCATTTTTATATCCCTTTGAGTCTTTGAAATTTTTCTGTCTGCATAATCTTTTTCAATACCTCCAAATAAATTTATAGCTCCATTAGCTGCTTTCCCATAAAACCCATACATGCTAGATGTGTAATCAAAAGGGTTTTCTGATAGTTTTACAGCAATATCTCTAGCTTCTTTTGCTATTTCTTTTTTTTCAGTTTCTTTTTTTTGTTGAATTTCATTTAAATAATTTACTGTAGAATTAGTTAACTCTTGCCAATTTACTGACAAAGGACCAGTTAATCCTATAGCTTTATCGTATCCGTATCTTGTCGCCATATATTATAAATTAGGAACTGCTGGAACTTTTGGAAATACAGGAGTATAAGGAATATCAGAACCAAACCCGCCTGGCATACCGTATGACCCTATACCTGGAGGTGTAATACCTCCAACTCCCATCAAGTCCTCTGATGT
>WLWG01003379.1_pt1 | contig 10880 bp, 10 predicted proteins | sample 6712871 | NCBI WGS metagenome assembly WLWG01 (sample SAMN12718693, study PRJNA515312) | sponge metagenome | isolation source: marine sponge | host: Mycale hentscheli | place: New Zealand: South Island, Marlborough, Capsize Point | collected 2003-05-01 | reverse complement strand
GAGTTCACAGCCACTATATACTAACATGTCTCCTACTTCAAGCAAGACTTTAGTACCCTCTGGAGCGTTGGGTTTATGGATATTTTTGTATTCATCTATAACGCTGTCAGCTCCTGTACCGTCAATAAATATAGGCCATGGATCGCCTCCTAGATTGATGGTGGTGGATATCTCACAACTAGGTCTATCTTTATGTCTTTTTAATTCATCTCCATGTTTATATAACCTAGCGTATGAATAAGTTGGAATTAAATCTAAGCCTGTTTCTTGTTGCATTACTGGTAATACTTTTACTAACAAAGTCTCCATTACAGGATCTGCATAATGAGAGTAAGTGTTTGGAATCTGTTGATCTGTCCATGTGCCTAACATACCAGTGTCATAGGTTATATTATTATCATACATAAATTTAACTGCATCACGTTTAAGTAAAAAATAGTTAAATATAAAATTAGCTAACTCGTAGTTAACTACACCTTTGATTACTTGATATTTATTAAAAGCCATGTTGTATAAAATTAAAACTTACTGATATTCTTATATCATTTGATTCATTAGGTTCAACATTATGCCATAACCATGCAGGAAACATTATAATTCTACCTGATACAGGTTCTAAATGTGCTTCTCTCCATAAATGTTTTGGTGGTTGTCCTTCTTTTCTTATAGGCATCTTTAATTGCACACCTGGTCTTGGGTCATTGAAAGCTATCTTACCGCAATTAGGGGGTGTCTTTACATAGTAAACACCACTGTATAAACTATTGGGGTGCACATGTGGTCTGTTATATCCCCCAGGATAATTTATGTTAGCCCACATATTGCCAATCTTTGGGTCTCTATCTAACCATTCTTCTTTATATATTTCATATTGCATTTTAAATAACTCATCTACTAGTAATTTAAATTGTGGCATTTCATGCATATTAGTTTGGCTATGCCAGCCATTCATATTTGTTTTCTTTACACCTTTGTCTTGTTTAGACCAAGCAACGATATCATTAGCTAGTTGATGATTATCTAGTTTAACATCTTTAGCGTGTATTAGTGTTGGAAAAAATCCTTCAGTTATCATCTAAATGGTTTACCTCCAAACCAACAAACTAAAGATTGTCTTACACCTTTATTCACAGGATTAACTCTGTGATTTATAAATGATGCAAATATAATTGCATGACCTTGTTTTAGTTGTGCAATTTTACCTGGTGCCATTAGTTCTAAATCTCCACCCTCAAACTCTGATGGATCATTCAATAATAATGTCATTGATATTTTTCTCACTGGTGGTTCGTGTTGCATGTTCACATCACAATCCATATGCCAATCATAGAACCCTCTTTCTGGATACTCTGTAAATTGTGCATTCTCAGTTACTTGTATATCACCAAAACCAAAATGATTTTCATTTGCTTTTTGTATAAAATTATTGAGATCACGATACATGGGTTCCATTTCTTTAAACGGTATCCAACTAATTGTAGTTACTCTTTTCTTAGTATCTGTGCCACCACCTGGTTTACCCATACCAACTTGTGCTTGTTGTGGTTTTTGACGTCTACCACATTCTATAATTTGTCTGCATTGATCTGGTGTAAATAATGGTGTGGTAGTTTGAACTATCCAACTTTTCCATTTAGGTTCTGTAATAATTTTATTTTCGTACATTAATTTACTCCTCTATTTGTAATTGGGTTGTAGTGAACATCCATATTTGCAGCTAGTGTTCTTCTAAATCCTGGACCATTAAATGGATAAACACAATGTCTCATGTCATATGGAAATATGTAAAAGTCTCTTTCTTTAATGTTTGGTTGATAATCTATATTAGCAAAATGACCATTAGATGAACCTAGTATTTGTAGTTTACCATTCTGTGGTTGATCCGCTGCAGAATATTCTACACCATAAGACTCAGGTAATTTTAAAATCATAACAGAAGATAAACCTGTAAACAATGATCCTTGGTGCACGTGCACTGGATTGTATTCATGTTGAAACATAGTATTAACCCAGATAGAATTTAAATGCATATTATATTGTCTAATCTTATTCCATTCTAAGTAATGTTTAAATTTTTGTTCAAACCATTGTAATACATTTTGTGGTAAATGATTATGTCTAGTCATCTTAGAAGTATCTTCACCATTATAAAATAGACTATGTTCTTTTTCAATCTTACCAACTAGTTGTTTGTTAGCAGGTTTTAATTCAGGATATTTTGTTTCATAGATATGATTAATTATATTATATACATCAAGCGGTACTTGATATCTTAATACTGATTGACCTAAAAATATAAAACTAAAATCTGATGTGTCCATATTTCTGTCTTACCCTTTCTGGAATTTTCTCAATATAAGGATTATATTCTTTTCTAACAACCGTTTTTATTTTATGCATATTCTTTCCTACAATCTTATCGTCGTAACCCATACCATTAACTTCAACTTGTTTCAAGTTTTCAAACTTGTGATTGTAATAAGGTATATTTATAAATTGATATATCTTACGAAACTCTTGTTCTGGTTGTGAAACTAAATCATCATATTTTACAAAGTGACATATATCTGGATAGTTAAATGCATTTTTTATTGCTTCCAAATCTTTTGCAACAGCACCTTCTTTATTCATAACCATCATTAATTTTTCTTCATCGTTTTTACGATTATATCTATTAGGAAATGCGTCAGGGTTTTCTGTATACCATTTCATATACGAAGCTAATACATCCATTAAATCTCTAAGTAACACAATACATTTAAAAGGTCGTTTATAATGTTTTTGCATTAATTGAAAATTACCAGGTGTCATAACAGGGCCACGATCAATTATTATACGTTGTGGCCAATCTTTATAGTAAGTATCAAACACAGAATCTAATACATTATCTAAAGATTTATGATCTGGGTAATTTAAAAATACATCTGTATTCTTTAATAAAAACAAATCTTTCATTATCTCTAATGTAATAGAGTTAGGTGTGCACGCTATCTCAGGGTTTTGGTTTATAATACTTGTAAATAAAGTATTACCTGATCTAGGTTGTGCTACTAAAAATAAAAGTTGTTTACTTTTCTTTTGCTCCAAGGTCACTAGTTATCTGCTCTTTCTTATTGTAAATCATTTCACCTGACTTTTTTACTCTTTCTATAGTTTGTAATTGACCTAGTACATTAAATACTTCAGGTTGACTTGAACCTGCTGTTAATGTCTCTGCTTTATTTTTCATAATCAAATGATAAGAATCTAATTGGTGTCTGTTAACATCTTGTGTATCAAACGAACCATCGTCAAATTCTTTTTTAAGTTCTGACCATAGTTTAATTTCTCTCATTCTATCACGAGCTACTAATTGCATGTTAGCTACGGAATAAGTCTTTTCATCAATATCTATTTGAAGTAGTTCTCTTTTTAAAGGATCTTCTTCTGTCTTTAATTTTTCTTGTAGTCTTTTTAATTTAACTTCATTACGTCTAGCATCAAATGATAGACTCATTAAGTTTTCTAAAAATACATTTTGCTCTCTAACACACTGCCAATACTTTGCAGCTTTTGTTGGATATTTTGCATCCTGTAACACAGACATTCTCATTTCTGTCTCTGTTCTAAATACTTGTTTCTTGGTCCATGTGTCACGAAGCTCGGCTGTCATAGCCTTAAACTCTTTGACGTCCTCTGGATCTAATAAATTATTTAAACTTGGTGCTTCTTTTTCTATTAACGCATGTATGTTTCTTTTTTCTGTCATAATTAATTCCTTTCGATTTATTCTATGTATATACTATTTTATGAAGTAGTCAAGGTTGAAGCAGTTGCAACTGGACCTACACCTTCGGTAAATTCTTCTGTTGAATTGACATTAGCAGTTCCATTGTATCCACCAGCAGCAAGACCTGTGCTTGCGTCTCCTGTGTTTGTAGCTGGCGCCATACTTCTTCTTTTGGTTGAAAGAGCCGCTGTGTTACTCCAATTTGTTCCATCATATGATTCTGTTGCATCTATTACAACTGCTGAAGGATGAGTTGCACCACCAAAAGCCAATGCTGCAGTTTGTATTCCTGATCCTCCGTGAAAATTTTTAGCTTGGTTCATAGAATTTACAGACGTCCAAGAAGTTCCATCGTATTCTTCGGTTGTAGCCGTTGCAGGATCACCTGGAGAACCACCAAAACCAACAGCTGCAGACGTAGTTCCAGCTCCTCTTATATAACGTCTTTCATTATTTAAATTATTTCCTTCTGTCCAAGAAGTTCCATTATAAGTTTCTGAATTATTTACAGAACTTCCAACATTCCCACCAAAAGCTAAAGCAGCTGTTTGAATTCCACAAGAACCTAATTCAAATCTTGCAGTGTTTAAAGATCCACCATTAGTCCAGTTAGTTCCATCATACTCTTCTGAATTGGCTACTGAACCTGTAGGTGTTGGAGGTGATGTATACCCACCAAAAACTAAACCTGCAGTTTGTAAACCACAACCTGCTAGGCTTTGTCTAGAAGTAGATAAATTATTTTGTTCAGACCAAGACGATCCATTGTATTCCTCTGTGTCTCCTGTGTTAGCTGTAGAGAATCCACCAGTAGCCAGTCCCGCAGTTTGAGTTCCTGCTCCTGCCACACCTCTTCTACTTGTATTTAAATTACCACCACTTGCCCATACGTCAGGGTTTAATGCATTAATGTTCGAGTTGTATTCTTCTGTTTTGTTAGAAATAGTTGGTTCACTACCACCTGCTATAACTCCTGCTGTCCCAGAACCAAAACCAGAAGTATATCTTCTAGCTGTTGCAAGAGTTGCTGGAGATGTTGTCCAATTAGTTCCATCGTATTCTTCTATAGAATTAACAAAACCAGGATCTGATCCACCTGCAATTACTGCATGTGTTTGTGCTCCAAAACAAGCTACAGCAGATCTTCCCTCAGTAAAAGAATTTCCATTAGCCCAACTTGATCCATCATACTCTTCTGTAGCTGCACTTCTATTAGGAGTACCATCGCTTCCACCAACTGCTAAAGCTAAAGTTTGAGTTCCACAACCTGATAAATATTTTCTACCCGTATTTAAATTACCTCCTGAAGTCCAATTTGTACCATCATATTCTAATGTTACTACCGATTCACCTCCAAGAGCTCCTCCAAAAACTAAACCTGCGGTTAAGGTACCTGCAGCCCCTTGAGATCTGTTAGCTGATGGAAGGTTAGTTACTTCAGACCAAGATGATCCATCATACTCTTCTACTAAAGCTTGATTGTCACTACCAAATTTATATCCTCCAGCCCCCACAGCCGCAGTTTGAGTTCCAAATCCTGCTATGTAAGTTCTATCACCATTTAAATTTCCACCATTAGACCAATTAAAACCATTGTATTCTTCAGTAGCTGTTGTGTCTGTACTTGGATATGCAGTTGTTCCACCAAAAACAATTCCTACCGTTTGAGGACTAGAACCTCCCGCAGCAAGACCTGCTCTAGCAGTAGTTAAAGAACCACCCGAAGAAGTTGCTTTAATTTGTGATAATACTTTGTTCGCACCTGTAGTCGAGTTATACCACACCTGTCCTTCGGTTGACGAATCTAACGTCGGATCCGAAGATAAGTATCTTACCCGTGTACCATGTATACTCTCGTATTCAGCCATTTATAAATTCCTTTATGGGAGAGTAATATCAGTTGGTCTCGGATTCATATCGGTTTTTTCTGCTTCAGGTAAAGCGTCCCACGCAGCTTGTGCAGCTTCTACTTCAGCTGTGACAAGAGCCTGAGCTTCTGCTTTAGTCTTTTCAACACCGTTCTTTTCAGCTAACCACAAAGCGCCTTTTTCGTTGTTACCAACGACCCAGACATTTGCAGGATAACCTCTAAGAAAGAATGCTCTTCTGTCTTCTGCAGTAAAGAATCCTTTTCCAGTGTTTGTAGCAGTACCATATATAAATAGTGCCATAGTATTTACTCCTTATTTATTGTTATATACTTAATTGTATTCATTATCAACTAGTAGTTATTGTTTTAACGTTTAATGCTGATGTGTCTCCAGTAAATTCTTCTGATGCACCTGGATGTGAAGTAGGAGTTGTTTGAATACTTCCATTAGTTTGTAAAGCAGCTGTAGATGTGCCTGAAGGTGAGCCTGACCCTGCTGCTCTTCCTTGTGCCATTGTAGCTGATGTTACCCAACTTGTACCATCGTAATTTTCTGTATTTCCTATTGCTGTAGGACTAAAACCAGGAGTACCACCTCCAAAACCTAAAGCTGCAGTTTGAGTTCCAGATCCTGACATACCTGATCTTACTTGATTTAAATTTTCACCTGCAGTCCAAGAAGTGCCATCATATTCCTCTGTATCAGCGACAGGTGCTGTTGCGTATCCTCCAAAACCTAAACCTGCTGATTCTATTCCTACGCCTGTAAGGAGTCTCCTTGCAGTGTTCATAGCATTTCCTGCTGTCCAACTACTTCCATCGTATTCTTCTGTAAGATTAGTATTAGGATAATTACCTCCACCTCCTACAGCAGCGGTTTGTGTTCCAAATCCAGCAAGATACTGTCTTCCTGTATTCATTGCACCACCTGATGTCCAAGCTGATCCATTCCATTCATTAGTTTGAGCTTTAGGTGCAACTTCTCCACCAAAAGTTATACCAGATGCTGTAGTTCCACAACCAGCTCCTCCATTTTGATTTCCAGGTAAAGATACTGGTAACGTTGTCCAAGAAGAACCATTATAAGATTCTGTTGCACTAATAAAACTTCCAGTATATCCACCTGCAATAATATTAGCAGTTTGTGTTCCAAAACCAGCCTGTCCTCTTCTTGCAGTATTAGTAGTACCACCACTCGACCATGCTGCACCTGTAATGACGTTTATTGATTTTGTAAATTCTTCTGTAAGACCTCCACCAATAGGAATTCCACCAACAGCTAACGCTGCAGTCTGTATTCCATTACCTGACAACTTACGTCTACCAGTTCCCATATTACTAGTTGCTGTCCAAGATGCACCATCATATTTTTCTGTTGCAGTTAAACCATCACCAGGAGGTGCACCACCAAATGCTAATCCAGCTGTTTGAAGCCCAGCTCCAGCTAACATATATCTTCCTGTTCCCAGTGCTCCTCCTGCTGTCCATGCAGAGCCATCATATTCTTCTGTATTAGTTACGAAACCTCCTGGAGTATATCCTCCAAATCCTAATCCCGCTGTTTGTGTTCCTGCTCCTGCTATACCATATCTACCAGTTGCTAAAGCTCCACCAGATGTCCAACTTGATCCATCGTATTCTTCTGTATTGTCATGGTATATAAGAGGACTTGGAGTAACACCTCCAAATGCTAATCCTGCTGTTTGAAGCCCAGCACCTGCCAAGAAGTATCTTGCAGTTCCCATATTGTTTTGTTCAGACCAAGAAGTTCCATCATATTCTTCTGTATTAGTTGTGAGACCTCCTGGAGTATTACCTGCAAATGCTAATCCAGCTGTTTGAGTTCCAACACCTCCTGGAGCTAATCTTGCAGTATTTAAATTTCCACCTAATACCCAACCTGATCCATTATATTCTTCTGTTGTGGTTACAGGACCTGGGTCTGAACCACCAAAAGCAAGAGCTGCTGTTTGTGTTCCTGCTGCACCTCGACCAGAACTACTTAGTGATACCGTATTAGAAGCACTCGACCACGCTTCACCAACAACTACATCCTTAAAAGCACCATCGGTACTATTATACCAAATCTGTCCTTCAGCTTGCTCGTTGTCTGGATCAGTGGTTAAAAAGTTTACGTCTTTTCCTATTAAATTTTTATATGTACTCATAATTTTAGCTTGTTGTTAAAGTTACCGTTGATTCAAATTCATTTGTAAATTCTTCTGTTGCATTACTATCCCCAGAACTAAAACCACCAAAGGCTAATGCTGATGTCTGAGTTCCTGCACCTGATATTTGTCTTCTTGCAGTTGCTAAACTAGCTGGTGATGTTGTCCAGCTAGAACCATCATATAATTCAGTGGCTCCTGTATTACCTGGGGCAAAACCTCCAAAAGCAAGCCCTGCTGTTTGTGATCCACAACCTGCTAAATTAAGTCTTGCAGTATTCATATTTCCACCAGCAGTCCAACTTGTTCCATTATATTCTTCTGTAGTTGCTAAATAATCAGAAGAACCTGTAGTTCCTCCAAAAGATAAACCAGCAGTTTGTGTTCCAGCTCCTGCTTGGTTAGATTTTACAGTAGGTAAATTTCCTCCAGCTGTCCAACTTGTTCCCCCATATTCTTCAGTGACATTTGTTCTAGCAGGAGAAGGGTCAACACCACCAAAAGCAAGTCCTGCAGTTTGAGTGCCAGCTCCTGCTAATGCTGCTCGTGCTGTAGATAAATTATTTTGTTCTGTCCAATTTGTACCATCATATTCTTCAGTATCAGCTGTGTTTGAACCTGATGTTTCTCCTCCAAATCCTAAACCTGCAGTTTGTGTGCCAGCTCCTGCCCCTCCAGTTCTAGCTGTATTTAAATTATTTCCTTCAGTCCAACTTGATCCATTATATTCTTCAGAGACATTATTTCCATTAGGTGGGGGTGTACCACCAAAAGCTAGAGCTGCAGTTTGTGTTCCATTTATTGCAGAACCTATACCTCTTCTAGCAAGATTTAAATTACCACCACTTGCCCAAACAGCAGCTGTAAAACTTCTTGCTTTCAAAGAACCAATAGTAGTATTATACCAAATCTCACCTACTTGTGGATTATCTGGATCTGAACTAACCTGTCTTATTAACTGGCCTTTTAATGTTTTGTAGGCTGCCATTTAAGCTCCTTAATTATTCTTTAGAAGCCAGCCTTGAGTACCGTCTACATACACTAAAGTATTTGCTGCTCTTTCTGTTGATACTGTTAAAGGATCGGTTGATCCTGCAATTTTTTCTGTTCCGTTTTGATCAATTGTTAATGCGTTAGTGTCAAATGTTCCTGCATAATCTATAAATGCTATTTCATCACCAATACTTCCTGCAGGTAAATCCATTTCTATTGCACCACCTGTTGTATTAATAAAATAACCTTCACCAGCTACGGCTGTGAAAGTAGAAGTTTTTACTGCTTGCCAAGATGTACCACCTGATACTTCGGCAAAAGATAAAGTACCTGATCCGTTTGTTTTTAAAAATGTATCTGCTGATCCGTCAGCATTTGGAAAAGTTAGTCCATCAAGAACAATGTTTCCTGAACCATTTGGTGTAATAGTAATATTACCATTAGCAGCATCTACTATTGTAATCGTTCCAGAATCAGTACCACTGTTTGTATTTAATGTTAAATTTCCAGTTCCATTTGTAGTAATAGTTGCATCAGCATTGCTGTCTCCAACTTTTACAGTATCTGCTTGAAGCGTTACATCGCCAGTTCCATTTGGAACAATGTCAACATTTGCATTTGAAGTTGATATAATATCAAAACCATTAACATCTAAGTTACCACCAAGTTGAGGTGATGTATCATCTACAACATCTCCACCAGTTTGAATTTCTATAATATTTGGATTGGTTCCATCGTCTGCTGTTGCTTGAACAATAGCTGTTTTTTTATTTGTTGTTGCAAAAGTGAAAGAGCTACCAGATCCTGATACATATTTAAACTGAACTGTATAGGCACCTGATGTTGAATTTTTTAAAATATAGAAGTTTTCTATGTCTAAAGGAATTGTTACAATTTGATTTCCTGTAATTGTACCTGTAAACTCAATCATTCTAAATTGAGCTGTTCCAGTTAATGCACCATCAGCAATAGTTAAAGCTGTTGTTTGTGCTCCACCTGCAATAGATAGACTTTTATAACCACCTGTTACTTGTTCGATAAGGTCAAGGTTTGCGTTTGTTTTTGTTCCCCATGTACCAGCGTTTTCGCCAGTTGCCATTTTTTCTATACCGAGAGGTGTATATGTTGATGCCATAAATTTTTATCTCCTATGCAGCGTCACTATAACTTGTATTAGATCCAGTTGCAACATTAGAATAGCTCGTATTCGAACCTGTTGAAAGTGCACTATATGATGTATTTGAACCAGTGTCAACATCCTGATAGTGAATAATAAATGGTTCTCCAACAGTTGCTGTCATTGTAAATGTTGGTAATCCAACAACTTGATCTTTAGGATCTACACTACCAATAGCAGCGCTAAATGAGACTCCTGTTAATCCCATTATTTGATCAGGGACATCTACGATTGTACCTATAGAAGCACTCATAGATATACCTGTAACAGGGACACTGACTGACCCAGCACCGACCACGAAACCTATTGCAGATTCTATTTGTAGTCCAGTTGGTGCTACTGCATCGTTTGGAACAACCACGGATCCTTGCGCAGTTGACATTTCAAATCCACTAGGAGTTATAAATACTGCATTGACTGTTGTAGGTGTTCCAAGTGTTGATGTAATTGATTGACCTGTAACCGATACATCTTCGTTAGGTGCAACTGCTGTTCCTTGTGTAGATGTAATTTCAAAACTAGGTAATCCAACTGTTTGATCATTTGGATCTATTACACCGATAGCTGCTGTAGCTGACAAACCTGTAATAGATGGTGTAACTGAAATACTTGCTTGAGCTGTGCCTTGCAAGTCATTCATTTCTAAACCATTAGGTTCAACAGTTACACTTATAACATTTGAAATTGTTCCTAACGTAGATGAAAACTGTTGACCAGAAATTGCAACTACCGCATTTCCTGAAATAGTTACTGAATCGTTTAATGTAGATGTAATTGATAAACCAGTAGGTTGAACTATTTCACCAGAAAGATCTCCCCACTCTCCGGCGCCCCAGGCTTTTGCACCCCAACCTGTAGTTAATAATTCGTCCTCACCCCACTCGGCTTGGCCCCAGGTGAATC
>WLWG01003364.1_pt1 | contig 10934 bp, 4 predicted proteins | sample 6712871 | NCBI WGS metagenome assembly WLWG01 (sample SAMN12718693, study PRJNA515312) | sponge metagenome | isolation source: marine sponge | host: Mycale hentscheli | place: New Zealand: South Island, Marlborough, Capsize Point | collected 2003-05-01 | reverse complement strand
AGACAATAATGCCACGTTATGACATTCGACAAGCCTTCTCATCTCTACCTCGTTTCACACAAGGCGACATAGATGCAGAGAAATTAAACAGAATGGTGCGTACATTAGAACAAAACCTTTTTCAATTAGATTTAAATGTGGTACCTTCTTACACAACTAACGAAAGAAATGGTAGAAAATTTAGCCCAGGTGGGTTAATATTTAATACAACGGTGGAAGTACACCAAGCGTACGATGGCAATGCTTGGAGAAATTTATATTTACCTGTGGTTTATCCGACGGGTATGAGTTTAACAAGTTCCATAGGAACAGTAACAGTGGTGACATCGTAATGGTAGTAAGTTTAGCAGCAAGATTAGCAGCAACAGCAGGAAAAGCAGGTTTAGCAGGCTTAGGAGGTCTAAGAGCAGCAAGACCATTTGCAGAAAAAGCAGGATCAGCTGCTGTCAATCTTTTAAAAAATGCTGGAAATCAAGGATCTAGATTTATTAGAGGTGCAAAACAACCAGCTGGGTCAGTTGGAAGACCATTAACTGGATCATCAGCTGAAATTGGAAGAAAAGCAGCATCAGCCGCCGGAGGTCTTGGTCAAGTAGGTAAAGCCTTAGCTGATGACATAGCAAACATTACACGATCAGTATTGCAAGGAGCAGGAAAATCTGTAGGAAAATCTAATACAGCGGCTCAAGCGGCAGCAGTTCAAAAAGCTATTATAACAAAATATCCTGGTGCGGGTGAAGTTGCAGCTAAAGTAGCAGCTCGTGTAAGATCAGGTAAAACAACTTTAGCTGGTTTAGATATTACTGGAGCTTTAAAATCTAGTCCTGCTTTTTTACAAACTTTAGGAGCTAATACTAGATCAGGCATACAAACACTTGCTAATAGCCCTATGGCTCAAAAAGTTGCTGGTAGTCGAATAGGTCAAGGATCTAAAAATTTATTTAATAAAGCTAATGTAGCTACAAACCCAGCTACTGCAAACCCAGCAGCCGATGCTGCTTTTGGTTCTGTTTTGGCACAAGGTCGTAATATAGGTTCTCAAATTGGATCAGGTTTAAAAAATCAATATGGTAAATTAACACAGGGAATTCAAAATTTAAGAAACCCCAATACATTAGAGAACGTTAGTAAAAATTTAAGAACTCATATGCCAACTGGTTATGCTCCTATTTCTACAAATTTAAGAACTCATATGCCAGTTGGTTCTAAAGGTATTCCTACAAATTTAAGAACTCATATGCCAGTTGGTTCTAAAGGTATTCCTGCTCAATTTCCTAAAGGAGCTTATACAGGACCTAAATCTGTATTTAATACTACATCTGGTTCTACACAATTACCTTATGGTAACTCTATGAGAGCATATTTAGATGGACGAGGTAAAGGTTTTGAAAACCTATATACATCAGAAACTATGGCTAAGTTAGGAATACCCGCTGCTGAAACTGGAGGATTAGCAAGTTTGCTAAGCAGAATTCCAGGAGCTGGTTTGTTTACTGGATCAAAAGCTGCTAGTAAACCATCTATAGGTTTATTAGAACGTGGTGTTCCAACATATGGAGTAAAAGATTTTATTCCTAGCGTAGGTGGAACTTTAGGAGCAGCGGGAAGAGCAGCAAAAGGTATAGGTAGTTTTAGTATGAAACATCCATTCATTGCTACTGGATTAGGAACAGCTGGCGTAATGTATGGCCCAGACGCTTACGATGCAGCTACAACAGCTATGTTTGGTAAATCTCCTGAACAACAATTTAGACAAGGTGTAGGTTCTTTAATGGGAACAGAAGAAAATAGAAGAAGAACTCTTGGTGATTTAGGTGCTTTATATGCACAAGGAGAATTAGGAGAAGCTATTGGAACACCGGGTGCTAGAAACTTATCTCAACAACAAATGAGACAATATCTTGGTGGTTCTATTTTTGGTGATGAAGGATATGCTAATATACCAATGAGAGGTGGATCAAGTATCTTTGGTGGTGAAGGTTCTCCTACTATGGCAGGCGATATATTTAATAATCCTGCAAGAGAATCTATTATGAAAAACTTTGGCATGCAGATGGATGACGAAGAAATAATGGAAAAATATGCAGAGATATTAGATAAACAAAGAAGAAAAAAATCTCTTGACGCTGAAGACCTTCAATTCCTTATGATGTTTGAGGCTTTATCTAAACCAACAAACCTACCTTCAGATCAATTTAGAAGAAATCAAGGTTTTGAAACACAAAGAGCTTATAACGATGTTCAAAATCAACTAGGCGGACAATTTGAAGTAATAGATTATAATGAGCTTTATCCTACTTATGCTCAACCACAAACAGCAATTAATATGGCTGATGGCGGAGTCGCTAACTTAATGGACGGCGGAGCAGCTAACGGTCCAGGAACAGGAACAAGCGATTCTATTCCTGCAAGATTATCTGATGGTGAATTTGTAATGACATCCGATGCTGTAAGAGGTATGGGAGATGGTAGTAGAAAAGATGGCGTAAGAAAAATGTATGATTTAATGAATAGTTTGGAGGCAAAATAATGACAACTCCAGTTAATCAAGGACAATATACATTTGCAGGAACTCTTCCTAGTGTAACAGATGCTACTTATGGAGCTAACACTCAATATAATTTAGCAGACCCTTATATAAGAGCTTTAACAGAATTTTTATTTAATCAAGGTTATTCTTTTTCTTCAAAACCTCCACCCATTGAAGCTATTACAACTCAAGTAGCTCCTTTTAATCCACTAGAACAACGTGCTCTTGACATGACAGCACAAAATGTTGGTTCTTACGGACCTTATTTTCAAAGAGGTATGGAGGCTTATGAAGGTGCTCTTCCTTTCTTAGGAGAAGGTGCGTCTGTTATGAGAGATGCTTATCCTCTTTACTCTGAAGGTATCGGAGGTTTACGAGATGCAGCTATGTTGGCTCGTAGTGGTTTAGCCCCAACAGAGCGTGGCATATACGAAGGCATGAACATGCTGCAAGCTGGTCTTGGTTCTTTTGATACAAACGCTGCTGAAGCTTATATGAATCCTTACATGGAAGCTGTTGTAGAAGATCAGTTAGAAGACATTGATGAATTTTATGATAACAAAATAACTGAATTAAATTTAAATGCTGTTAACTCAGGTCTTAGAGGTTCTACAAGACTTGGTATGATTGAAATGGAAATGGAAGAGCAAAGACAAGAACAAAGACAAAAACTTGTAAATCAAGCTTTAGCGTCTTCTTATGGTCAAGCACAAAATCAATTTAACATTGAACAACAAGCTTTAAGAGGTGCTGCTCCAACTATGGCTAGTTTAGGTCAAGGTTTTGGTCAAGCTCGTTCTGGACTTGCTGGTTTACTTTCTCAACTATCAACAGGTATATCCTCTGGTGGTCAAAACTTTGCACAATTAGGAACTGGTTTAGCTGGATTTGCACCTGCTATGCAAAATATAGGATCTGGTTTTATAGGAGCTGGAGGAACTTTACAAGGAATGCAAGGAGCTGATGTATCTGCCTTAGCTAATGCTGGTCGAACAGCTAGAGGTTATGAGCAATCTTTATATGACACGCAAAGACAAAATGCTTATAATATTTATATGGATCCATACAACAGAACAACTTATCAATTAGGTCTTGCTCAAGGTATACCAAGTAATCAAATGATGATGAGTCAAAATCAAGGACCTATAGCTAGTCCAATGCAAACAACATTGTCTGGATATGCTCCTTATGTAAATCCATATTCTATGTTTAATACAAACAATTACGGATTTGATAACCGAGCATACGGAGGTTAATTATGTTTAATCCACCTATTATTAAACCAAAAGGTTATGCTTACGGTGGCCCTGTTGGTATTGGTGTTGGCAATGTTATAGAAGATAACTTAGCCTCTGATCCAATTATTGAAAGATCTAACGCTAACGAAATTCAAAATGATTTAAATACATTAACAAATGATTTAAAAAAAGTTTCTCAAAAAAATAAAAAACCTAAAAAAGAAATAAAAAGAAATCAAGAAAAAAAAGAATATGATGACATTGAAGATTTTAGAGATTGGATTAAAACTAATACAGAAACAGATAATGACACTGGAGAAGTATTTTTTATTCAACCTAGAACAGGAGAAAAAGTTCCTGTAGATAGTTCTCCTGAAGGCAATGTTTTATTGTATGAGGTTTTTAAAGAACAAACTGGAAGAACCGGAGAAGCATTAGATGCTATTGTTGACATGGATATTAAACAATTTCAACAAGCTCCAGAAGGTGTTGTTAATAACGATTTTTCTAAAGAATTAAAAAAAGTTAGAGAAGAAAAAAATGTTGGTGATGCTGAGTTTATGGCTGGATATAGTTCTGTTCCTTTTGATGGTAGCGTTGTTGGTACAGTACAAAAAAGAATGGCTATGGCTGATTTAGCTAAATCACAAGCTGAAGAAGAATCAACTAAAGGAAAACAATTTTTAGCCTATAGAGTACCGGGTCAAGGTGCTTACAAACTAACTCCTGAACCAGTATCAATGGAAGAAATTTCCCAATTAGGTTATGAGTTTGCTCCAGCAGAAATGGCAGACGAAGCGTTTACACAAAAAGCAATATTAGCTGGTAGAATACCAATTGGTGGTGGTGGTATTTCTGAAAAAGAAAGATTACAAAATCAATTACTACAAACAAAAATTGCTAAAAATATTCAAGACCTTGGTGAAGGTCCAGAAGCTGATCCATTAATGCAAAAACAAGTACTAAAAGTAAAACTTCCTGGTCTTTATAGTAGAGGAAGTAACGATAATTTACAGTTTCAAGTTCGTTTAAAAGAAGATAGTAAAGGTAATGTTAAGTACGCTCCTGACGTTGATATAGCTCCAATTATAAGAGATATATATAAAGCAGAAGAATATTCAGAAAATACTCTTGATGAAATTAATATGGTAAAAGAAATAGTTAATGCCGATACTGTTGGTTTATCTCAAAGAGTTAATGATTTATCAAGAGGTATTGCAGCTGTTGCTGGAATTGACAGAACTGCTTTTGATCCAGTTACAGGTAGACAATTAATACCTACACCAGAAATTCTTGCTAGATGGGCAAAAAGATTTACAGCCCAAAACATTACAATATTATTAGGTGAGTCAAACAGAACTATTTCTGATGCTGATAGAAAAAGAGCTGACGACATTGTTAATATTTTAGGAACATTTACAGATGTTGCTTCAGCAAAAGCATCATTAGAAGAACTTGTAAAAATATTTGAAAAACCATCATATAATGCAAACACTGCATTACAATCACTTTACTCTATGGCAGAAACATCGCCAGGTGGTGGTTATTTAGATGAAATTGAAAGAGTAGAAAGAAAAGTTGCTGAAAGAATTGCTAGGTCTGGTGGTAAATTAACTATTCCTAGAAGTAGTATCGTAAGTTTTGATGAAATTTCATCACCGGGCGGAAGGTCGATAGTTTCAAATACAATAGATTTAAGACAATAGGATAAATTGTGGCTGTAAAAAAATATTATAAAACATTTGAAGGTCAAGTTATAGAAGCTATTCAAGATGCAGAAGAAATGTCACCTGCTGAAGAGAGTGCTTTACGAAATGCAATTGGTGGAGATTTTACAGCAGTAGAATCAAATACTGTTCAAGCACCTAAAGATGATATTTCAAAAGAAGCCCCTACACAAAAAAGTGTGTTTACAAGCACTGGAAGGTTTAGAGGTGCTGATTACAAGTCAGGCGTAACTAATAATTTTTTTAGACTTCGTTTTTCAAACACAAATAATTTTAAAGAAAGAGTAAATTTTTTAGATAAAAATGTTGGAAAAGAAGGCTATGTTGTTGATAAATTAGGAAATTTTTTATTAACACCTAAAGGCCAAGAAGAATTAGGTATGGAGCCTACTAACAATTTAATGTCTATTGATGAAGATGCTTTAAGAGGTGAGGACATTGTAGATTTAATTGGTGAAGTTGGTTTACCTGCACTTGGTTCAGTAGCATCATTTGAAGCTGCTAGAAAAATATTACCAAGAGTAGCACCCACTCTTATAAGAGGACCCTGGGGAGCTACAGTTTCTTTTCTAGCAACAATTGCTGCTAGTGGTGCTGGTGCATTTTTATCAACTTATCTTGATGAGGCTCAACAATATGCTAGAGGAATATCTGAACAATCTTTTCAAGATGTAACTGGAAGAGCTGCAACAGAAGGAGCGTATGCTCTTGCTGGTGATGCTATATTTGGCGGAGCTGGAAGACTTGTTGGAAGATATTTAAAAGGTTCTTCTTCAAGACAGTTAGAGGCTTTTTACGGAAAAGGAGCTTCTAAAGAAGGATCAGATGTTAATAAAAAAGTTTTTGCAGAATTTAATAAATCAGGAGTGCTTATTCCACAAGAAGGAAGTTTATTATTTGATATAGGGCAAGAAATTATACCAGATATTTATGGTAAATCTGGTTTAAATATGAACTTAAAACATAGATTAGCACTAATGGCAGAAAATATAGCTGGCCTAAGAGGTACTAAACTAAGTAATAATGTTAAAAAATTTGAACAATTAATGAGAGAATCTTTAGGAACAACAGATGAAGGTTTAGAAATTTTAGCAAAAGATAATGCTAATGAATTAATTCTTGAAGCTATTGAAGAATCTTTAAACACAAGCACTAAAGATTTTAGAGACGCAACTATTACACTTTCTAAAGATATTAAAGATAATTTAAAAGGATCTTTAGCAGGTTTATTAAAAGTTGCACAAAGAGGAACAGATGGTGGTCCAAAAACTATAAAAGAAGTAGCAGAGGCATACTCACAGATACAAGATGGGGTTTCCAAAAGAAGTCGTCAAGCTACAGAAATGGGTCAAAGAGCATCTAGCAACGGATTTAGACAACTTGAAAGTCTTTTTAAAAGAGTAAAGCCAAATGATGGAATTGAACTTACAGCAGATCAAACAAGAAGAGTAAATGAATTAACATCTGATAATCTTAAAAAAAGAGCAACAGAAAATTTTTTAAGAGAAAACGCAGAAACAGCAACAGAAAGAGGTGTTGTTGATAATGTAAGTGAAGAAACTTTAAAAGCTATAGACGATGAAATAGCGAGGCTTGGAGGATCTGATGTTCCAGAAGATATAGTGGCATTAGAAAATTTAAGAGGAATAAGAGATGAAGCTGGTGTTAATATTATTACTGATGCAAATGATATACCAGTGTTTGCATTTAAAAACTCATCAGAAGGACCTAAGTATATTAGAACAGACAATACTTTAAAATCTTTAAAAGAAATTTTAGCAAGAGAGCCAAAATTGTTTAGTAAAGTAGGAGATGGAGTATTAACAAGATTAGCTAAAAGTGTAGAAGATAGTTATGATGGACCAGCTATAAATTATCTTTCTCCAAACGAACACAATGAATTAGTAACAACTTTAAGAAAAGTAGTTGTTAAAGATGATAATGTTAGCTTGAATGATGTTTGGACTTCTTCAATTAAAGATGGAGAAATTTCATATGCATCTCTAGCTAGTGCAATGCAAACTTTAAAGAAAAAAGGTTTTGAAGGAATAAAAAAAGGTTCTCCAGAGTATAAACAAAAAATGCAAGCATTAGAAAGTATGCAAGACCTTGGAATAAGATTTGCTAATCTCGTTGGCGAACAAAAACTAGTTTATGATACGACAGAACAATTTCAGCTAGGAATGATAGTTAATAAAATTAAAAATGAAAATTGGCAAACAGGGCCTTTGATAGAAAGATTATTAAATACTGAACCTGGTAGTGGTGGTGCTAACATTAATGCTGTTTTAAAAATGTTTGAAGAAGCTCCCAGAGGAACTGATAGGGCTATGTTCCAACCAATAAAAAGTGCAGATGCTGATAAATTTTTACCAGAATATGTAGATGAAATAAATAAAGTTTCTGTAAAAGATATTCCATTAACTGGTGCTGATAGAGTGCAAGATGCTGCTGAAAAAGTTATTGTAAGTCAAGCTGATGAAGGTGGTGAATTAGCTCAAGCACAAAACAGAACTTTAAAAAGAGCAGAAGAAACTGCTGCTATTGCTAGACAAGAAGGAATAGACAAAAAAGTAACAGCAAAAGCTTTTAAAGGAGCTTTAACTAATGAATTGTTAGCTAGAATGAGTAACAATACAAGTACTAAAGAATTTGCAAAAGAAATTAGAAGGTATGCATCTAGCGGATCTATAAAAGCTGATGGTGGTAGAGGAGATGATGTTTTAACAACTTTATTAGGTAAAACAGGAAGAGATAAGTTAGTAGATATAGCTGATACAATAGAAAGTATAACTTTATCTTCTGAAAAATTTGGTGGTGATGAAGGAGCAGCTAAAGCTATTGATGATCTTTTTGATAAAACTTTTATGGAATCAAATGAAGCTTTAGCAGATGTAGTTTCTAAAGGCGGTTCAAGAAAAGAAATAGATTCTATCCTTGATAAGTTTTCTATAAAAATGGAACAATTAAAAAATTTAAAAAACAATGAATTTGTTAAAGATGTAAGATTTAAAGAGTTTGGCAAAAATGGTAATATAGATATAGGTAATCTTGCAAGAGTGATGTTTGATCCTAAACAATTTAAAAGAACAGAATTGTCTAAAATTATGGAAAATCTTACTGAACCTAATAAACAGGCTTTAAGAGAAAAATATTTGAAGCAACAAATATCAAAAACATTAGGAGTCTTGCCTGATGCTGACACAACATTATCACAAGTTGACGGTGAAGAAAGTATAACTAGAATAGCTGAAGTTTTTAACACTGATTTTTTAAATACTTTAGTAAAAGATGAAAAAAGATTTGAAATTATTTTTGGTGATAAACCTACATCAAGTATAAAACAAATTGCCAGATTAGGTAAAAGAATACAAAACCAAGCAAACACAGGTGATTTTGGTAAGTTAGCTGCTGCTGCTATTGGTATTGCAATTGCAGGAGTACCTGTTGGCGTACTTACTGGTTCTTTGGCTATTGGTGGTGCCACTGGATTAATTGTAAAATACGGAGTAGTTGATGCATATGCAAAATTATTAAGTAATCCAAAATTTTTAAAAATATTAGCAGAGCCAAGATTTTTAACGCCAGGTTCAAACACCACATCAGATAGCATAGCTATTAACTTAAACAGAATAAGTGAAGCAGCTATGCAAGCTTTAACAGAAACAGATGATGTAGCTGATCAACAAATACAATCTGGCAGAAACAGACTTAATGCTAACGATCAAGAAAGTTCTTTTATAAATAGAGCAATAGCTCCTATTAAATCTTTAAATGTCATTAAACCTTCATTAGATCCTTTAAGAGCAATAGGAAATATTGCACCTAAAAAACAAAGTTACACACCTTTACCAAACGTACAAGATTTTAGACAGACTGAAGATATATTTAGTGAAATTAATAGACGAAGAGCGTTGTCAGGTAACAACCCTAACACGCAAGCTTTAGCAGATAGGAATAGATAATGCCAGCAGTAGCAAATCCTATAACATTTGGAGGTTCTTCTAGAGACTATGGATATAATCCCCCGTCTAGGGTTGGATTTGATGATCTTCCTTATTTACAAACACCCGGTGGAACAAGAGGCGTTCCTACATATACTGTAGGTGGTGGTTCTGGAAAACCTATTAGACCAGGTGTTGGTTTAGGAACAGGTAAAGGAACAACTATAGTGTCTGGTTCTAGTCCTATTAGTTACAATCCAAACACTAGAAGTGGTTCTTTTGATGTAGCTGATGGTGAGTACGGCCCTGTATCTACAGAAGATATGATAAAAGCAGCGGCTAAAAACGATTTATTGCAAGGCACTGTAGGCACTGTATCTACTGCCTTACTAGGACAAAATTTAATGAATGGGGCTGAGTTAGGTAGCGGTTTTTTAGGACAGATACCTTACCTTGGACAAGGTTTAAGAAATTTAAATTACATGATAAATCCTAGCCTTGGAAGTGCATATAGTGCAAATGGTATAGGAGGTGTTGGTAGTCATATTTATAATGCAGCTAAAGATTTTAATTTTAGTGATGCATTTAATGCAGTTAGAAATGCAGATCCAAGTTTAGTTGGTAATGGATTCGTAATTGATTCTTACAATGCGTTAATAAACGCAGGCATGCCAGATGTATTTGGCAATACAATGGGTGCTATTTCATCAGGAATAGGTAGTTTAGCAAGTAAAATACCTCCAAGTGTAATTCAAAATTTACCAGGAAATACAGCAATGACATTTTCACCTCTTGGTGGAGGAATGCCTATTTCACCAAGAATTTTAAACAAAACAAAAGCAGCTGCTGCTAGTAATGCTGCTTCTAATAACCCTGGATTTCTAGGAAGTGTAGGAAATTTCTTTAATCAATCTCGATCTTTTATTCCAGGTGTAAGTGGTACAGGAGCTTCGGCAACAGGTTTTGGTGGAGGTGGATTACCAGGTCAAGGAATAACGAGCATAGGTAATGTTCTTGGAACTGTTGGTGGTTTATTTTCTTTAGCTGACTTTATTGACGATCCATCTTTAGCATCTGGTCTTGGAACTTTAGCGGGAGCTGGAGCGTCAGGTATTGGAGCTTTCTCAGGTCTTGCGACTGCTGCACCGTGGTTAGCTGGTGCTGCTTTAGTTGCTAGTTTATTGGGCAACAAAAAACCTTCTAATAAAACTGGTTACACATCAATTGATTTAGATGAATTTAAACCTGTTAGTTTTGGTATGGAAGGTAAAAAATATAGTAAAGAAAATGTAGATCAAACTATGCAAATAATGGAGCCAATTATTCCAGCAATACAACAACTAGAAGAACAGTATGGTGTTGATTTAAAAGGAGATATTCAAGTTAATTATGGTGGTAGAGATGGACTTGCATATAACATAGGTAACAGAGATGTTACAGGGTTTAGAAATAGATTAGATTATTTTGATGGTAGAGATCAATCTACACGAGATGG
>WLWG01003363.1_pt1 | contig 10936 bp, 9 predicted proteins | sample 6712871 | NCBI WGS metagenome assembly WLWG01 (sample SAMN12718693, study PRJNA515312) | sponge metagenome | isolation source: marine sponge | host: Mycale hentscheli | place: New Zealand: South Island, Marlborough, Capsize Point | collected 2003-05-01 | reverse complement strand
CTGAGAATACTCTGTGTAACTCACCACCGTTGGAATCTCAGTGTAAGGAAGCCCACTTCTGCCCAGATCATGCAAAAAGTCTGACGCGTGAGACATGCCATTCGAAAGCCGTAGCAACTCAGCAATTCGTCTTGAAAAGACCCGCAATCCGTTGTGTGTGTCCGTCAACCGTAAGCCGGTGGCTAGGCGGGTTTGTACTAATCCCAGCTTCAGCAATATTCGCTTTGCAGGCGGAACTTGCGTCTCATGGGACAAAAAACGAGAGCCCAGTACAACGTCTACTCCACCCTCAGAAAACCTACGAAGAGCAGCGGTCAGATCTGCGACTCTATGTTGCCCATCGGAATCAAAGGTTGCAAAGCAGTGGAAGTGACACTCCCGCAACCCCCATTCAATGCCGGTCATGATCGCGGCTCCCTGACCCAGGTTGATCGGATGCGAAACTACCGCGACGCCCGCCCGAAGGGCCTTCTCTCGACTATCGTCTGTGCTGCCATCATCCACAACCACAACCTGGGGAAAAGTTGAAACTAAGTTCGCAAGAACCTCCTCGATCACGCTACCCTCGTTCCAGACTGGAACAATTACAAGTGTCCTTTCCCGCATATCCGGAAGATCATCAATGTCACTGGCCGGTGATTCCACGAAGTAAGGATACCGCTCTTGGCCGAGACACAAAGAGGCGAAAATGAGCGAAATTGAGCCCACTAACACGGCCACCAAAGACTACGCCCACCGCTTATCTCGGCTCTCCGGATTGCGATGGAAGAAGCTCCTAAACGTGCAGTTGCCCTATGCCGTGCACACTCGGAGGGTCTGCACAGGTTCCGTTCTTGACATCGGATGCGGGATTGGTCGCAACCTGGGTCACCTGCGTGGCCGTGGCACGGGCGTGGATCACAACGCAGAGGCCGTGCGCCTAGCAAGACTTCGCGGCTATGAGGCGTACACCGACGCGGAATTCTTCGAGGAGACACGCCTTCAAGACCGCAGGTGGGACACGTTACTCATGAGCCATATTTTGGAGCATCTCACAAGAAATGAAATTGACACGCTCTTTGTCACCTACGCCCCTTTTCTGGTCCCCGGCGGGCGGCTAGTCATAATTTGCCCTCAAGAATGGGCCTACGCACGAGACATTACCCACACCACTTTTCTCGACACTTCTGCGTTGCTTAGCATCGCTGAAAGTCATGACTTTGCTGCATTAAGCGCCTACTCGTTTCCTTGGCCGAGATGGGCAGGACGCTGGATGCCTTACGGCGAATTCCTTGTCGTAGCCGAGCGAGCGTCCGAATCACCCGTTGAACTTGATTCAGGAAAGGCCAGCAACCCTATGTAGGCAGCGAATGCGGTAGCTCCAATCAATTGCGCCACTGCTCCATAACGAAAATCGGAGTAGACGGTCCACGCAGCAAAAGGGAGGAGAGTGCCCCACGCAAAAGCCGCCAGCGTCAGCCTATCGCTCCTTGATTTCCTCCACCGCCCAATGGCCACGAGGCTCACCGTTCCTATGAGGCTTAAGAGCCCAGGCCAGGCAATAATTTCTGCCCGCGAAGTCCAGACAGCGGTCCACGCCACGAAAGGTTGACGTAGGGAGACTGGTGAAGCAAAAGACAACCCGAATTCATTCGGCTGCTCAATGGTCGTGACCACCCAGTTGTGGGGACCTGCACTGCTCGCGAAAGGTGGGGGTAGGAACGGGGCTCCTCTGCATAGGTGCGCGTCAATGATGGGATAGGGATTGTTGATGAGGGCTTCAAGCCACCAGCGTGGAATTTGGGCTTCAAAACGACGCACTGCCTCCGCATCAAACCCTGGATCATAGAAAATTCGTCCGTGATTTTTGCAATCCGCAGCAAACTCGGTCGCAGTTCCAGACACCATCTCACCGACTGACTCAATTCCGTTGCCTCTGGCATTGGTGTCAGTCGAGGCTACGTAGGCAAGATCTGAGATCGCCGGAATCCACCTATTCCATGACGCGAGACCACGTTCTGCTACATGTGACTGCAGCAGCGATGAGCCAAGCATCGCTACTGCTGCCACGGCAACCACTAGTCCTGCGGTCCTTGCAAGGATGATTCTGGTCCGCGACTCTGCCAAAACGGAAAGAATGGCAAGAACGACTCCCACGCTTCCAATGACCATCGGTGCCTCAAAGCGGAAAAGGCCAGCGAGAAGAAGCAGGACCAGGCCCAAAACTAAACCGGATGAAATTCCCCGGGTAGACCCCTGCTTCGCCAAGCAACTCGCAGCCAACAAAAACAATATGGTGGCGGGGACGTCCTTCCACAAGGTGACAGCAAAGACGCCGCCTAGGGGCGTAAGCATTACTAATCCGCTCACAGCCGCACAGCGGCGGATTGACAGGCCAAGAGAAAAGCTCAGGCGATAAATGGCGACGGTGAGCCCCACTACCTGCAAAAGCGAAACAAGAGCGAGCGCTCTCCCACCGAGAGATGCCAGAAAGACAAACAGCCAATAGGCAACTGGCATTTCATTCAGCGGCTCTGCTCGGACAACTGCTGACCAGATTGCAAGGCTGTCGGTAGACATAGTGGCTGGCCAGAAAGCCGCCCACCAAAGAAGGCCCGGTATAAACATCAATAACTTGATGACGACTACGTGGGAGAAAATTCTCACTTACGACACCTCAGTCACCAAATGTACATTACAGACAGCATGACGCCCTGAAGATGGCAGTTGAGCGATGTCCCAGCTTCATAAGCAAGAACACCTCTCTTGCGCCGTCCCTCTGAGACTTTGTCACGTTCATTTTGTCTGGGCTAATCGGAATGCTCGCGTCTTGAGCGCCCAACATTGTTGCCCCATCACCCACCACAATCAATACCACTCATAGACGAAACTTCAAGGCTTTCCCACCAGTTCGGCTCAGTTGCCAACTATCCCCCTCGATCCTGCTAAACCACCCTCTCAATAGGCCATGCCAAGACGCTCAAATCGCTCGCGCAGGATTTCCTGCGTATGTCCCAGGTTCTGTAATGTCACCTGTTACGACGCTTCCAGCGCCAATAACGACATTTGAGCAGATGTTGACCGGAAGAAGCGTGGCGTTCGACCCAACACTTACATGATCTCCAATCACGGTCGCCTCCAAGAGAGCCCTATCTCCCCTAGCCGGGCCACCGCGCAGTCGATCATTGACAAACACGACTCCGTGACCGATAAAACAGTCGTCTCCAATCGTCACCAACTCGCAGATGAACGCATGGGACTGAACGCGAGTACGTCGCCCGATCGACACACCCTGTTGAATTTCACAGAATGGGCCAACAAATACGTCGTCCCCCAAGGTTACGTCGTAGATATTCGCCGGCCGCACGACCACGACGCGCTCACCGCATACGACATCGCGAATAACTGAGTCGCGGACTTCAAGGGTCATGACGTGCGACCCAACCTGCTGTGGGTAGGACGAGTCGCCATGGAAATTTCTTGCCCGGTCTCGATGGACTCGTAGATGGCGAGAATCAATTCGAGACTGCGTCGTCCTTCTACACCATCTACCAACTGACGAGAGTTGTCACGGACGCATTCGACCACGTGCTCAAGGTACATTCGGTGCCCAAACCCGTAGACATCTGGCGGATTTACAGAGAACTCATCCAAAGTCGCCGAATCAGACTCCAACAGATCGGAGAAGTTCCACGTCTCCAACTTGTTGAGAGCGAAACCACCCACCACGATCGCTCCGTTCTCGCCAAGTAGAGAAAGAGAGCCCTCCAGATCTAAGGGACGAGTTGCAGTGGTGGCCTCAACGACTCCAAATGCACCCGAGGAGAACCTCAGAACAGCAACTGCAGTATCCTCAACATCTATGTCAACAAGTGCTGTTCGGGCAACGGCGTAAACGCTTTCCACCTCTCCCATCATCCACTCTAAGACATCAATATGGTGGCTTGCCTGGTTGGCGAGTACCCCCCCATCTTGCTCCCAGGTACCGCGCCAGGCGTCCTGCCCGTAATAGTCATTGTCTCGACACCAACGCACCCGGACTGTGCCCATAACCATTTTTCCAAGCCGTCCTGCTTCAACAGCCTCCCGAACACGTCGAATGGGCAAGTTGAAACGATTTTGCTTGACCACGAATAGCTTCACATGGTTCTCAGCGCACGCCAGAATCATGCTGTCGGCATCTTCGAGGGTCAGCGCCATGGGCTTTTCAACCACAACATGCACATCCAAGTGTGCGAGCTTGGTGGCAGTCTCTGCATGATTCCCTGAGGGTGTACAGACGTTCGCAACATCAACCTCTACGGATTCACACAGCTGATCAACGTTGCTAAAGGCCGGTACGCCGTATGTCGCTGCGAAGGCGGCTGCTCGTCCGTCATCGGTATCGCATACACCTGCAAGATAGGCGCCCTTGATAGCGCCGCTACTTAGCAATTCCGCATGGCGCTTGCCGATGCGTCCACATCCCACGACCGCAAATGCCAGATCAGAGGTCAACCGGTTTCTCCTCACTGCCCAGTCTGGCCGACTGCCGGTCCAATCTGCGATTCTCTACGAGAATGCTCATTAGACTTCTAGCGAATGCTTCATAGTTGCTCTGAGCGTCAAAGGTTGACTGCCACCGTTCCAAGCTGCGTCGCCGCCACTGATTCTTCGTCGATTCCGACTCTCTAGCCATGTCCGCGAGCACGTCGGCGACGGATTCCGGTCCGGAAGAGCCCGGGATGAGGCGTCCTACTGAATCATCCACGATCTCATTGTTGCCACCAACATCCGTGGCAAGAAGCGGAATTCCGCAACTGGCCGCTTCCATCAAGGTAACCGGTAGACCCTCAGAACTACTGACGTTGCAAAAGACGTCTGCCGGATTTCGTACAAAATATGACCGTACCTCGTCAGGAGGGATTTGCCCCAGAAATCGCGCTCTTCCCCCCAAGACTGCAGCCTGTGCCTGAAGAGACGCCCTTTCAGGCCCATCGCCAAGGTGCATCCACTCAAATTCCACTCCGCGATCCTTCAAGATATGGAGCGCCTCGATGAGCAAGCCAATTCGTTTCACGGGTACAAGTGAGGAGCAGCTGACGATGCGGAAGGTCCCATCAGTCGAAGGAATCGACGTGGTCGGTGGTGGATCGACTCCCAAGTAGGCGAACGATAGTTTGTCAGTCAAGTCCGGATACCGGGTTTGCAGGTAGCGCTCACCGGCTCGGGATGCCGAGAAGACTTTAGCCACAGACTCAATTAACTGACGCTGAAACGGAATGAAACCTAAGCGGTCTTGCTCCCCATAAAGGTCGAAACCATGTATGCGCGTCACCATCGGTACGCCAGTCGATCGCAACTGTTCAGCTATGCCGAGGGCCTCGGGAACACTCCACCAGGAATAGACGAGCGTGGAGCGATCCTGAAGTGCCGGGAGAAGCTGCTTCTGCGCCCACCGCCGACCAGCATGAACCCGCGCCCACCGACGGGCAACGATCGCACGTGCTGTTGGGGATCTCATCGAGTGATCTCGCAGTTCCCGCGAGACTCGACCGGCAAACATACTCCGAACGATCGGGCGAGCACCCTTTGCGCGTCTCGACGAGTGGGCAAGACTGACGTCGACTGACTGTGAAGCACTGAGGGAATGACGGTCCCTGAAAGCGAAAGATCCCGTCGGCACGAAACAGACATCAAAGTACCGAGACAGGTGTGCCGCTTCGCGGGGCAGGAATGGGTCATCTGGACCGTGGAAGGGAAAGGACTCAGTCAAGAGTACGAGCTGAGGTCGTCTGCTATCCACGACACATAGGCTAGTGCGAACTGGAGGGCAGTGGCCGGACCACCTGACGCGCTGAGGAGCACACTCGTGATCGTGGGGATCGTTGATCTTGGCATTGGCAATTTCGCAGCCATGGCCAAGATGTTTGATCAACTAGGAGCGGAACCGCGGAGACTTGAGGATCCCAGTCTGCTGAAGTCTGTGGACCGACTTGTTCTTCCCGGAGTTGGAGCCTTTGATTTCGCGGCCCATGTGCTGGATGAGAGTGGTTGGCGCAAGCCTCTCATTGACTTAATGTCTGAGAGACATACGCCGGTATTGGCCGTATGCGTCGGAATGCAGTTGCTGTCTTCAGGAAGCGACGAAGGGCCGGGGCGGGGTTTGAATTGGATTGCTGGACAGTGCCGGAGATTCCAGTCAACTTCCGCGAGTCCAATCAAGATTCCCCATATGGGCTGGAACACCATTCAGTCCACTCAACCCGATCCCTTACTCGACAGTGATTCCGAACAGCGCTTCTACTTTGTCCACTCATACTTCGTTGACTGTCAGCCATTTCAAGTCGTAGCTCAATGCACGTACGGGAGTACATTTCCCGCTGTCATTAAGCGCGACTTGGTTTGGGGTGTGCAATTTCATCCTGAGAAGAGCCATCGCTACGGGCTCCGTCTGCTTCAAAACTTCCTTGAGTTGCCATGTTGAGACCACGAGTCATTCCTTGCCTACTCGTCAGCAATGGCGGTCTTGTTAAGACTCGGAGATTTTTGCACCCTACCTACGTCGGAGATCCCAACAACGCGATTCGGATCTTCAACGAGAAGGAGGTGGATGAACTCATAGTGATTGATATTGATGCGAGCAAGAGGCGCAGTGGACCCAATCTGAGTCTCATCGAAGAGTTCGCTGGGGAGTGCTACATGCCGGTCACATACGGAGGCGGCATTCGATCCGTTGCGGATGCTGCGGATGTCCTGTCGCTGGGTGTGGAGAAGGTGAGCCTTCAGTCAGGTGTCGTCGAAAAACCGACTCTCATCAAAGAGATTGCCTCGCGTTTTGGCAATCAAGCGGTGGTTGCTTCAGTTGATGTCACGTCAGCTGACAAAGGTCACCCCAGAGTGCGCCGCAAACCTCGAATTAGGCAAGAGCCCCCGTGGCTGTCCTGGCTAAAGACGCTCGAAGATCTCGGGGCAGGTGAGATTTTGCTGACCGACGTGGATCGGGAGGGGTCTCTAGTGGGCATCAACACATACCTCATTCAGCAGGCAAGTTCAGCAGTTGAGGTGCCGTTGATCGCACACGGAGGTGTCGCGTCTCTTTCCGATATTCGGGCCGCTATGGGCGCCGGAGCGAGCGCTGTTGCAGCGGGGTCGTTCTTTGTCTTTTACGGACCCCATCGAGCCGTACTGATCAGCTACTTGTCCAGTGCGGATTTCGAGTACCTCGGGACGGCAGGATGAACCAGATTTGCAGCCAATGCGTGATGGACGAGACCTCTCGGGTCATCACGTTCGATTCGCAGGGCCGATGCAATTACTGCTCTGAATTCGTGGATCGAGCAGGCCAGGCACTTGCCCTTGCTTCTGCTGATCGCGCTCGGCAACTCACGGCCCTCGTGGAGGCTATACGAGCGCAGGGGCGAGGGAAACGCTACGACTGCATCATGGGCCTATCCGGGGGTGTCGACAGCTCCTACGCCATCGTCCAGGCAGTAAATCTTGGACTACGCCCCTTAGCAGTTCATATGGACAATGCCTGGAATTCGGAGCTTGCACAGAACAACATAGAAAACCTCGTAAGAGGACTTGACCTCGATCTTGTCACTTACGTCATTGATTGGCGTGAATATCGATCCCTGATGGAGGCATTTTTCGCCGCTGATGTCATTGACATCGAATTGCTCTACGACAACGCGATGTACGCAGTCAACTACCGCCAAGCCAAACGCTGGGGTACTAAGTGGATTCTCGCTGGAACGAATCTGGCGACAGAAGGTATGCGAATACCAGCCGAATGGAATTGGTTGAAGTATGACAAGCGAAACATTAAGGCCATCCATCGCTACCAGGGTGGCCGAACGCTGAACTCATTTCCGGCGATAGGCACACTTGAGTACGTGTGGAATCTGGGCGTCCGGCGAGTCAAGTGGGTGTCGTTTCTCGACTACTTTAATTACAACAAGGCGCAAGCAATCCAAGAATTGCAGCGTGACTTCGCTTTTAAGCCCTACCCCCACAAGCACTACGAATCGGTATTCACGCGGCTTTATATGGGATTTATTCTGCCAACGAAGTTCAACGTGGATATGCGAAAAGTTGACTTCAGCAACCTCATTATTTCGGGGCAGATGACTCGCGAAGAGGCACTTCTCGAGTTGCAAAAGGATCCATACCCAAGCCCACAGGACCTTCGTCGTGATATCACCTTCTTTCGAAAGAAGCTTGGATGGAGCGAGACTGATTGGCAGAGTTATCTGGCGCGACCAGAGCGGCGTCACAATTCATTTGCCAGTGAGGAGCGACGTTACGCATTCATTAGGAATATTTCCCGTCGCCTGAGAGTTACGAGCGAATCCCCATGAGGATTGCTTACCTGCTTACTTGGTCTGGCGATGACCGAACTGGTGTCTTCAAGAAGGTGGCTGATCAAGTAGCGACATGGGAAAGAAGCGGCGTGGAGGCTGCGATCTTTGTCGCTACTACTCCATCCGCCCTAACCGCTTGGAGCCAAGTTGGCCAGGTGCAGCACATTGAAGTTTTTAAGAATGGGCTAGAAGCTGGATGGATTCAGCTGCCGTTGATGCGCGCGCTCAAGGCGTGGCGGCCAGACATTACTTACGTAAGGACGACCCCTCGGCATTTCGCTATCTCCCGGCAACTCCGCGGAGTTCCACATGCGATTGAGATCCAAACGGACGATGTCTCTGAGTCTCGCGGTCTATCCCTTGCCCGACTTGCCACAACGCTCACCACACGAAGAGCCTGCCTCAAGGGGGCGCATGGAATGGTCTTTGCCAGTCGAGAGCTCTCCGAACGACCGAGTTATCGAGGCTTCAAGGCCAGACGAACAGTCATTGCAAACGGTATAGATCTTTCAAGAATTGAGCCCCTGCCTGCGGTCCAAGCCAGCGGACAGGGCCTGCGCTTCGCATTCATGGGCCTTCCCGGATTGTCGTGGCATGGCCTTGATCAGGTCATAGCGTTGGCCCGAATGCGCCCCGAGTGGGGTTTCGACGTCATTGGCCCAAGCGCTGCGGACATGTCGTGGCCCGTGAATGTGCGTGCTCACGGAGAATTAGTCGCGGACGAGTATCGACCAATACTGTCGCAGGCGGATGCAGCAATTAGCACTCTTGCGTGGTTTCGAAATGGGATGAATGAGGGTTCGCCTTTGAAGTCTCGTGAATACTTCGCACTTGGGCTACCCGTCATTGGCTCCTACCTCGACACTGACCTGCCCACCGGGGCTGAGTTTTATCTGCGCATCCCTAACCAGGAAGGCGCAACGGTTGATCAAGTGGACGCTATTGAGCGCTTCGTTCATAGTTGGCGTGGGCGACGTATTGACCGGACGGCAATACATATGTTGGATCAAGAATGCAAAGAGCAGGAGCGCTTGACCTTCCTACGCGCCCTAATTGAGCCCGCACCTTTGAACTAGCTTCCACAGACGCCCATCAACTCGGCCCAGCGGTACAAATTAACCAAGCGCCACATTTGCCCCGGTTGTAATTTGGGGTGTCCTCGCTCACCACGGATGGCTGCCACTACCGCAGCCGTGTCAAGGAAACCGATAGGCGGGGAGCACTGGACTTGGTCAGCTAACTTCTCCCGTTGGGGAACCAACCACATGGTGTCTGGAGTCTCGAACCCAACCTTGTCTCTCCGCAACAGGATTTCCTCCGGAACTAGCCCCTTCAAAGCTTTGCGCAAGACCGCCTTGGAGGTGCCCGCTGGGTCGACGAGAAAGTGCTCAGGTAGCGAGAGCGTAAAATCAACGAGCGCACGATCTAGGAATGGAACACGACTCTCAACCGACCAACGCATGGAATTTCGATCACCGTGCCGCAGTAACGATTGCAGCCCACGTTCCAAAAGGGAGGCGCGGAGTTCAGCCTTGACCCGTACGCCCGAAACTCCGTCGTTGGATGCGAGGGAGCGCCAGGGCCGCGGATCCCCAATCCGCTCTTGCAGTAGGCCCTCGCGCAACCCCGGTGGGGTCGGTGACAAACGCGCGGCAATGGGGCCCTGGAAGGCGACTTCGGGCCGATACTCCAGAGCGACCCGGGCTAAGCCTTTGGTCAGCGATCGACCCGGCCACCGGCTCCACTGTCCCAGGAAGAGGGCGGCCTGGAGCCACTCACCACCCTCGACCAGACTGCGAGCCCGTTGTCCCGGGTACCCCTGATATCCAGCGAAGACCTCGTCCGCACCTTGTCCGTCAAGCGAGACGACTATTCCGGATTCACTCATCGACTGGAAGACTCGATACTGAGCGTAAATACTGGTCGATGCGAAGGGCTCCCCTTGAGCCACGATCAGATCGTCCAGATCACGGATCAGATCCTCAGCCTGAGGCTCAATGGTCGTCAGGTCCCCGCCGGAAAAGGCTGTCGCTCTTCGAATCCAGGGAGACTCATCCATGGCAGTTCCTGGGGCTACAAAACTGAACATTCGAATGGCTAAGTCAGGTTCGATTGCACGAACAAGGTGGACGATGGTGGTGGAGTCGATACCGCCTGATAGGGCTATGCCCAAGGGAACATCCGAACGCAGGTTCCGGCGCAAGCTCTGGGTGAGCAGCTCTCGAACAGCATCGGCAGCCTGATCGAGTGTGAGCACTTCGTTGGTCTGGAGTGACGGCCACCAGTCTGGTGGGACCTTGTGGTGCTCTGCGGCCTCCAAGTCGACGACGACCATTGAGCCTGGTGCAACCTGCTGAATCCCATCAACAAAGGTCTGTGGCCCATCGTCGTACAGGCCCGTTGAGAGGTACCTCGCCGCAACCTGCCAATCCAAGCTTGGTGTTGACGAAAAGAAGGGCAACAAGCTACGTACTTCACTACCAAACGCAAGACAGTCCTGGTTGGGCTGCGCGATGTACAGGGGCTTAATCCCGAAGGGGTCTCGGACTAGCGTCAGTGTTGCTTCATGCCGATCCAGGACAGCACATGCATACATGCCATCTAGCCGGTGG
>WLWG01003362.1_pt1 | contig 10938 bp, 15 predicted proteins | sample 6712871 | NCBI WGS metagenome assembly WLWG01 (sample SAMN12718693, study PRJNA515312) | sponge metagenome | isolation source: marine sponge | host: Mycale hentscheli | place: New Zealand: South Island, Marlborough, Capsize Point | collected 2003-05-01 | reverse complement strand
TTCCCTTCTCTGCCCCCAAAGTGTCGAAACCAACACCAACACCAAGCATCAAGGCATCCATAGTCCAAGCAAACAAAGCACCTGGATCATACTTGTCAATGTCTCGTGTACTTACAAAAGCACAGTTTTGGAGGGCAGCAGAGTTGCGGTTTTCCATAACCATATCTGCACCCATCATCCACAACCCACGACCAGGAGGTGTCCACTTTAGGTTAAACATCCTATCAAATGCTTCTTGTGCAGAGGCATGTGCCTTGCGGTCATTCCAGGGTAGTCGGTTAGACTTACAATGATCTTTCTGGATAGTATACATACCGTTGATAACACGCTCGCATACCTCCCACCACTTCTCTTTTGTGCCGTCTTCCTTCTTGCGTGAGTAGGTGCGGATAAAGGTGATCTCTCCTAGAGCATTTGTGCCTGCATCCCTGAATCCGAATGGAACCTCCTTATCCTTGTATTGTGAGATAAAGTCATCGGTTAGACGAAATGAAAACATAAATATACTCCTTAGGGTTTGTTGTTTTTTTATTTACTTTGCTGATAAAGTTTTTACTTTGTGCCCGACGATTGTGTCGGTTGGTTCACCATTACGATAGACACGAATTGCTGCGGCAGGATCATCAGGAGTACCCTTGATGGTTAGTGAGGAGCCAGGAACGCTGTAAGATCCGTTGTTGATAACACGGAGAACTTTACCTTCTGCCCTTCCACCTGATGAGTTCCAAGAAACCATCTGTCCTACACGGACTGAATCTGCCTTCTGGAATGAGAATGCGCTATTGGCCCAGAGAGTCTTTTGTGATCCCTTGATAGCATTACGCTTTGACTGTGCCCATGCTGCTCCGCTATCGCCACCCCAAAGGAGCCAAGCAATAAGACCGTTGGATGGGTAACCTTCTGATCCTGCTGTGAATCCCTTACCCTTCTTGTCTACCCGATGACGGGAGAAGAATGAATGCATTCGCATTACAGTTGAGTTTGATAGAGATGCTTTGTTAGCAATATCACGAGCACGAGCCACGCCTACGGCAGTTCCTCCACGACCATATTCCTTACGGAGTGCTAAACCTCTACGAGCGTTTGAAGCCATTGAGTCTGTGGGGGTGTGTCCTTCTGCCATGTTGTCTATTATACCACAAGTTTGGAGGGTAATCAAGTGATCGGACACTTAGGTTGTAACAATATAATAACTTAGACTACAGTTCCCTCTAGTTGTTTTAATACAGCGACATCTTCTGAACTGTGAGGGTCGGAACTTGGTGCAACCCAAATCATTTCCCATGTGCCCTTTTGAATCCCTTGAATGTTTACAATATCGACTTCTTGGCTTTTGTTTGGTTCTTTTACAAATTTGAAATGCTCACGGTTTTCATTGCTGTTAAACTCAAGACCGTAGGACAATCCATCTTCGTTATAAAAGTTTAGCATAATTGTATAATTGAAAACCAACGCTTTTTTGGGATCTGGGTTTGGCGTTCCGTCTTCAAATTGATTTGGTTCTATTTGAGCCATAGTACGCTCTGGTGTTTCAAAAGAAACGTAGTATGGGTCTTCCCAAACACCAATAGAAGAGAATGGAACAACATCATCATGCAACGCTTCCCTTGTTATACCTGCATCTGTTTTTACCCATTCAGCGTATTGCTCTATGTATCCAGATGGAGGGCTGTTTTTTATTGGATCGTCATAAACAGTTGTACAATTGCTATCACCAGGACAACAACAGACACCGCCACCAACAACAGGACCGCAACCGTGGCAACAGCAGTTTCCACAAGGAGACCCTGACCCGCTACACATAGGAGAACAAGTGCCCTCTGTAGTGGTACAAGACTCTCTTGGTCCCATTCTGTAAGTAACCTTTGTGCAAACAAAGGCACTTTTTCGCATCAATGAAGTATCTGTAACACCAGGATATGTAGTAAGAACATAATATGGAGTAAGGTCACCATCACTATTTCTTGTAACAGTAAAAGAAGTTGGATCAGCAATCAAAGATGCCTGACTAAAATCTGTATCACTTCTACTCAAATAATACTCAAAGATTCCTCGTGTCGGATTTGATATTGCAAAGGTTGATGTTCCAGTATGAGTAATTTGTGCTGCATCATTAGAACCAACTTCCTTTAGCGTTAAAACGCAATCTCCTACTGGGACAGATAGTGTTCCCAATTCTGATTTGGAATAAACAGAAAAACAATAACTTGTATCAATTTGCAACCCATCCCAAATGTAGTTTGTATCGGTAACGTCTACAGTTTCTCCTGTTTCTTCTAGTTTTACTACATACCCGACGGGAGGCACAACTCCTGGTAGTGGAGTGGGAGGTAACCAACTCATAGCAACAGATGTTCCCGATGGAGTAAGAATCAAATCAATTACAGGGCCAGCATCAGGATATTTTGGTTCCTCGCCATGAGTGCTAATTGCACCCATTCCTAATATCCACCACGCACCTCCTGGCTTTACCCCCATTTTATCCACCTACCGCCATCAACCAAAGAGACTCAACACCCTCTTTGATTTTTGTAAAAGTAGCAACCTTGCCTACCCCGATTGGATTCACAGGAAGAATAACATCTGCCGCACAAGAAACCTGCACATCTCCACCATTGGAAACAATAGAAAATTGAAAACCTTTGGGTAGTCCAGTTTGAATAGTAACATTAGCAGCAGTATCATAAACAAGAATAGTGTTGATATGAGTAAGATTGATTTCTGTTGGAGCAGAATTCCCTACCCCGATCTCACCAGACATAAAACTATCGGCATAGTCTGTAAATGCCTTTGGGATATCAACGGGATCTGTAATCTTGGGAATGGTAAGGGTTAGATAGTTTGATGTTGTTATTTGTTGAGGCATTTTAGATACCCCCGAAAGTTGAAACAAACTGACTGTTGCTCACCTTTACAATAGAAGCGATAACAAATGGTGGTAGATCGCCTGTCCAGTTGATTTGCTCTGCACCATTCATTGTTGGTTTTGCTAAATCGGCGGTAGCGTCAAGATGAACAACCGCACAATTCCAACCAATAGGAAGTAAATCAGCAACCTCAAAAGGATTTGCATTATCAAAAACAACAAGAGCATTGGTGTTGTTCAACCCCAAAGGTGCTGTTGGATTATTATCAATGTCTAGCAAACCGCTAAAACGTGTGTTATTTTCATTATTCATCATTATGCTGATGCTATCAGAAAAATCAGTAAAAGCAGTTACAATGTTTGCTGCGTCTGTGTCTGCTGGGATAGTAAATCCATCCTTGTGTATTGTAGGCATATCCTTATTATACCACAACTACCATTTTCCAAGGGGGCAGGTAGCATTTGCTAATTTAGTCTTAGCAACCATAAAGCACCCACACTTACGGCATTGTTTTGTTACCTTGATAAGTTCGGGGCATTGTAGACAAATATTGTATCTCTCAGTACCAATGTCCTTTTCTCCATAGTTCTTGGGGTTCAGTAGTGATAAAGGCGTTACAGCACTTTTCTTTTCTTCATCCATAATGATTCCTATCTGTTAGGAATATTATACCACACTACCGCCGCTTACGGGCTGCCCTTACGGATACGGGGGTAGATCCTTGTCCATTTGTTAGATCGTTTTCTAATGGGACACGGATGATGACTGCGCCATCGCCAGCATTGTGACCAGAAGGCTGTAACTTCCCAGCATCGCCTGGATCACCTGGGTTTGGATTTATTCCATCATAGCCTTTGCCGTACTCAATTTCTGTGCCGTTGATGGTACTCGTGAATCCCTGCAAAGGAAGTGCGTTTGGTTCAGCGTGAGCACCGAAATGACCATTGACAATATAAGTACCGTTGTATGCATCACCAGGCATAGCGACGACTATAGCCTTAGAATCTGATGCTCTATCTATTGCTGAATAGGTGCAGTTTGGGCCAGCAAGATTGAATGGCCTTCCTTGTTGCCCAACAACAATTTCGTAAGTTTCTGGTTGACAGAGAATAACACCAGCATTTACACGACCAGCAAAACTGGGAGAACCTGAGTAAGCAACGCCTCCACCTACCACTAGAGAGTCAACAAGTCCAACATCTCCATTGTTTGTGGATGTAATAAAGGTAGCGTTTGCGACATTGGCAACCTTCCATTCAAAAGCAACCCAAGTAAAGTTTGAGTCAATTAAATCTGTATACTGAATGCGAGTTGGATTTCCTGTGACTGTTGTGATGTTTGCCCAACCACCAAGACCAGGCAGTTCACCGCCACCACCTTCACTACCTCCATCTACCCGATACCATTCTCCATCGTATCTTGCGTAAACTCCACCCATTACCCTTCATCCTCCGCAATTCTTTCTTCAGGTATCGCTGGTAATTGATGGTGCATACGAGTAATTTCACCCTGTATGTTTCCACGGACAGATGCGTTGGTGTCACTTATTTGATAAGACACTACAACGATCCCAGGCTTACCTCGTGCAGCCGATCCTGCCGAACCGACAGACCCACGGCCACGGGTACCAGACGTATTTCCGTTGCCGCCGTACTGTACTTCCGCACCAGTAATACTGTTAGGCACGCTGGAGTTCGTCACATTTGAGGTTGCTGTCAGACCAGCGAACACAGACGGCTGACCCACTCCGTCGTTTCCAGGGTTTGAGTCGTACCCGCCAGCACCGACAGTCACGTCAGCGTCACCAGTGAACAGCATAACGCTGTCCGAGATGACTTCACCGCCTTTGGTCACTTTGCCTGCAAAATACCCGACACCCATACCGCCAGCCACCACTAAGACATCAAAAGGTAGTTCCCCAGCAGTAACATTCAATATCTTTGGCGAGGTGTCCGTTTCAAAAACATGCACCTTCCAACGCTGTCCTGTGCCGTTGTAGTCATCCACAATGCTTTCAACACCACCAGTTGCTTCGTTGAACGTTGGCTCCGGTTCTACAGACTCTAACTTTACCCAAACTCCTGCGTCACTCATTGATCTTCACCCTCTGCCTGTGTTTTCCTTATTTCTTCTGCTTCTTCGTATGCTTTCGCATCTGCTTGCCTAGTTAATTCGTGCTCAGCAGTCATCTGCAACATTTGTACTTTAGATGCGTAATCAAAGGGAGTACGAACTAAAACTATTCCGTTTGCGCCAGGGTTGTAGTTGCTCGTGTTCGTGGTTGGCTGCATCGTGCCGCCCCACCCTGGGCCAGGAGGTTGTGCCGCTGAGTATGAGTAGTCGCCGCCGTACCCGTACACCACATCCGTCACGCCGTCAGCCCAGTTCAATGTGATACCAGGGCCAGGATGCACTTTGTTGTAAGCGGGGTCGTAGTCAAAGTACGCCGGACCTGCTGCTCCAGCACCAGGAGTGGCCTGGCTGTATCCGTCGAATCCGTTGCCGCTGCTGCCGCTGCTGCGGTACGCACCGCCACCCATACCGATAGGGCCAAGACTTGAGCCGCCGCCTGGTTCTGTACTCTGACTTCCTGATCCAACATAAATTTCGTGAGTTCCTGCTTGGACATAAACAACGGTAGCAATAATTCCTCCTGCGCCTCCGGCTCCGGCATTACCATATCCTGAGCCACCGCCAGCACAAACAATAACCTCAATAAGTCCTTCTTCGGCTAGGGTGATGCTTCCCCGTAATTCACGATTAGGAGCAATAGAGCCACCAGAGGCCATAACTCTAGGATTTTCCCAGATGTATGTTTTCCATTCTACCCCCTCGTTATCTGTGTAAACAGGAACATCAATATCTGGACTCTCTACTTGACTAATTGTAGCCCAACCACCAACACCAGGGAGACTACCACCAACGACATCTCCAATAGCAAAAACCACATCCCCATCTTCTGCGTCTTCGGGAAGTTCTCCATCAATAACCCAGTAGTCTTTGACTGCGTTAAAAGCGGTAGCGGTAAGTTCCTGATTATCTGTGAAGTTTGGACCTACAGGGCCGCCATATAAAGTAGTCATTTTTTATCTCCTCGTTTCTTATTATACCACATCATCTTAAACAGGATCACCTAACACAAAACAAATATCGCCTATCTCGCCTTCTGAATCTTCTGGCTTTGTTGTCTTTATAAAGTATCGTTTAGAGTTTGCTTGCTCTGCCGTTACAACCTCACCTGCTAAAACTGGGGGTAGAGACTCAGGCATAATAATCACCGCTTCCAAGAAGTGATGAAGTCATAATGAATGCTCTAATCGTAATTGGATCTCCACCACCAGCGACTAACCAAAGACTATCAGAAACACGAGTTACGATAGCAAAGGAATCTGAAACAACTGTATTAAAAGGTTGGAAAGATACCCCTGCCTCATCTGTTGTGAGCGTTACCACATCGTTACCTGTTACAATACCGAATTGCATTCCGTAGTTTTTACCTGACGCTACCTTCCAAAATCCTGTGCCTGTTATGTCTATTGTTGTTTCTGTGGGGTCTCCACCATCTTCCGTTGAAAATTCAAAGATCTTGTTTGTGTCTGCTGATGTTACAGAAGTGGTTGTACCAGTTGTGCTTGTTGGTGCAGGCATCCCATCTGTGTAAGTCTCAAAGATAGCAGGCATATCTGCTGGATCTGAGTCAGAAGGAATAGTGAATGTTAAGTCATTTACGTTTCTTTGTGAGGACATAAGGACTACTCCCCATCCATCACAGTAGATCTAAACTCATCATCTTTTAGGCGAGGATCAAATAGATCCCCTACCCCCGCATATTTGCCTCGTCGGGAGCCTGTGTAGGATGTATCCACCCATGTTCCTGGTAGTCCGATACGGTTGCAGTATTCGGTGATCTTCTGATCGTCATCATCCAAGTGTGGGATGACGATTACTTCACGGACTACCCCGTTTTCTATGCGTGCTGCGTGTGCGTTAGTGTTTGCCATTAGATTGCCACCTTTACGATTACTACACCAGAGCCACCAGCGCCACCAGTCGCTGAGGGGCCAGCACTACCGCCGCCACCGCCACCGGAATTCTCAGAACCCGAAGTTGCGGTCGCTGTGCCGATCGAACCAGCACCTCCACCACCAGAACCTCCGGCTCCAGCAGTACCCGAGTTAGACCCCCCGCCACCGCCGCCACCATAAGTAACCGATGATCCTGTGAGCGAGTTGGGAAGACCAGCGCCTCCTGCACCCGCTACAGTTTGGCTTGAAGCGTCTTCTCCGACAGCAGCACCGCCGCCGCCGCCTCCACCTGCTCCTTGAGGGTAACTAGAAGTTGATGAGGCTCCACCGTCATTACCAACTCCAGAAAACCCTGCCCCGCCTGTGCCACGTACTCCAGCACCACCGCCAGAGCCGCCGTTCTGTCCAGAAGATGTTGCCGTTACGGTGGTGCTTCCTGCTTGGCCGCCACCACCGCCACCTGGAGCAATAAAGTCACCAAACTTAGAAGCGGTGCCGTTCCTTCCAATGTAGCCGGTTTCCGCTGTCGCTCCAGCCCCAACAACAACCGAAGTCGGTCCTGCGAGCAGAAATGCGCCGCCGATTACCACAACGCTGCCTGCGCCGCCGCCACCGCCGCCGCCATATGTAGCGTTGGAACCGCCACCGGCACCGCCGCCGACCACGAGTGCTTCCACCACTCCAGCACCATCATCCTCAACAACAATCTCACCAGAAGCCGTGAACTTGTAAATAGCGAAACCAGGAACGCTTGTGATATCAGGTGTAACGGTTGCGCTCTTAATCACAGCAGCGCCAGGAGCACTACTACCTGCATCTTCTAACTTTACCCAAACTCCACCATCATTAGCCATTTCTCAATTCCTCCAAACGAGCAGTCAAAGCAGCAATCTCATCAGAGTAGTCTGGCTCTGGTGCTGTAAATTCTTCATTTTCATAAAGGTATCCTTCTTGGACACTAGCATCACATTCTACTTCTTGTGCTGATGCTGTGTAAGGTTTATTATCTGGGGTTTTGGTTACCTTTGTAACTACCCCGTTTTCTACGGTGGCGTAGGAAATCCATCGGTAAAAGTTTTCGGTTACGTTTGGTGCGTTGGCTGATGGGACACGGATGATGACAACGCCTTTTTGTGCGGAGATCGTTGAGTTTCCTGAGTCACCAAACCGTCCCTCCTTATTGGGAGACAATGTTCCGCAGGCATACCACTTGCCTGTTCCCGTGATGTCGCTGTTGACACCAGGGAAGGTTGTATTGTCCACGTTTAGAGAGGGGTAAGTGCCGCCGCCCTGAACGGTGGTATCTCCTACGATTGTTTTCTGTCCTGGGAAGTTATGTGAACCACCGTTCACGCCTATCTTGATGTTCTGCGGGGTACCAGGAAAACTCACCAAACCGTCAATGAAACTACCTGGCATTCCACGCTCGTTATTTTCTGTAGCACCGCCACCAATAATCAGAGCGTCTACCAAACCAACGGTGGTGGTCACACTTCCATCAGCGGTCCACTCATAAGCAATCCAGTCATCATAAGGGTGTTTAGTGAAAGTGCCTGAAACCTCAGTAATTGTAGCCCAGCCACCAACACCAGGGAGACTACCACCAGCAATCTCTCCAATAACAAAAACTACATCCCCATCTTCTCCGCTATCAGGCAACTCATCGGTGACCCAAAATCGGGTAGCGTCATTAAACTTCTCAGCAGTTAATATTTCATTATCATTTACTGTAGGACGGTTACCACCGTATGTTACCATTATTTACCCTCCGAATTTTTCTTTTACTATTATACCACAAGTTTGTTATTCGGATATTTCTGGACTAACGAATTCTGCATTGCGTAGGTTAGGATCAAAGAGATCCCCTACCCCCGCATATTTGCCTCGTCGGGAGCCTGTGTATGATGTATCCACCCATGTTCCTGGTAGTCCGATACGGTTGCAGTATTCGGTGATCTTCTGATCGTCTTCGTCCAAGTGTGGGATGACGATTACTTGTCTCACTACCCCGTTTTCTACACGAGCAGCGTGTGCTGTCTTGGGTGCGGTTGTGTTACTGCGTGTGTTGAATGATGGACTGTCCACTTTCACACGGACAATTACGATGCCGCTACCGCCTTTGGCTGCGCCATTTAGGTATCCACCACCGCCTCCACCGCCAGTATTCTGGCGGCCTTCGACGGCCTGACCGCCGCTGACGCCACCTTTCCCACCGCCGCCTTGCCCACCGTCGGCTCCGGTTCCCGATGCTGCTCCACCGCCACCACCGCACAGCCACTTGTTTCCCGTTGATCCGATGAACGATTTGGCGTTGTAACCGTTGCCGCCCTTGCCAGCAACACTTCCAGGTGCATCTTCTCCTGCTAGTTTTGCGCCACCGCCGCCAGCGGAAGCGCCAGTATTAGCCGTCCCTCCAGGTTTACCCAGGCCCTCAATGCCTGACCCACCTTGCCTGCCTGCGGCGGCATCTGATCCCGATCCACCGCCACCAGATGCGCCGTTAGATCCAACAGCACTTCTCGCAGACCCGCCGCCGCCACCGATCCCGTACAGGTTCCCTAGGCGGCTGTAATCACCCGTCAATCCAGGCATCGTCAACGACGCAACTGCACCACCAGCACCGACGACGACCGTCAAATCATTTTCCACATACTCGTTTGGCAGCAGCAAGTAGGAGCCTGCACCGCCACCGCCTCCTGCGGGGTTGTTGCCCGATGACCCTGACCCGCCACCAGATACGACTAGGGCGTCCAAAACGCCAGGGGCATTCACACTCAACTCGCCAGACCCCGTGAACTGGTAAACGTCATACGCCTGACCAAGGTCACCATTAGAGCCGTCACCCGTGAACGATGACTCCGTGACAGAGCCAGTAGCGCCACCAATAACAGCAGCACCAGGAGCGCCTCCACCAGCATACTCAGGGAATACCTTTACCCAAACTCCTGCGTCACTCATTGATCCTCATCCTCCGTTATCAAACCTCTTGCTTGGTTTCTTGATTCCTCTTCTTCTTGTTGAGATGCTTGGAATGCCGCTACTTCTTCTGCGGTTATTTCCCGTGCGAGTTCAGTTGATTCAGTTGTGTTTTCTAAGGGTAGTCTCACTATTACGGTTCCGTTTTGACCAAACTTGTATCCACCGCCAGTAATAAATACCATGCCACCTTCACCAGGCCATCCACGAGCAGCGTAACTTGCGTCGTAGTACCCACCAGCCCCATAGGTGACTGGATCTTCTTCTGGTCCTTTTTCCCAATTAAGAGTTGTGCCAGGACCCCAGCCGGTCATGTCGGAGAAATTAATTCCTAACGCTGGACCGGAACTACCGCCGCCCCAGCCTGTGCCTAACGCCGACGATCCGTAGAAGCCACTTCCCGACCATCCTGGAACACGATAGTTGCCGCCACCAATACCTATTGGCCCGACAGAAGATCCCCCACCTGGGGTATCGGATTTACCCGACCCCGTACCTACGTCGATTACCTGTCGTTCTTCACCCATTAAATAAATCACTGATGCAATGACACCACCGCCGCCGCCGCTGCCACCGCCGTCGTTGTATCCATTGAATCCAGCACCACCGGCACCACAAATAATAACTTGAACAAGCCCATCATCGGCAAGAGTAATAGATCCCATTTCTTTAGATCTACCGTCGGAACCTACTACTGGTGGAACGTCTGTTGTCCAAGTCCAACTCTTCCAAGAAAGTCCTTCCTCATCAACATACTCGTGGGTATCTGAAAAACCTTCAACATTTGAAAGAGTCGCCCAGCCACCAACACCAGGCAACTCGCCAACGCCACCATCACCTTGACCTACAGGAACCCATGTCCCATTGTCTTTTGCGTAAATGCTCATTTTGTTAGTTTCTCCAGGTCTTGTTGTAGTTTATTTACTTTATCAAGGATTTTCTTTTGTGCCGCTGGAATTTCGGGGGCAGGGGGAGAAACAAACTCCCCATTCTCATAAGAATAACCCTCTGTAACATTAGCGTCACAAGGAATAAGATCTGTTTGTGGTAGTGGTGTTGTTGTTCCATTA
>WLWG01003357.1_pt1 | contig 10957 bp, 11 predicted proteins | sample 6712871 | NCBI WGS metagenome assembly WLWG01 (sample SAMN12718693, study PRJNA515312) | sponge metagenome | isolation source: marine sponge | host: Mycale hentscheli | place: New Zealand: South Island, Marlborough, Capsize Point | collected 2003-05-01 | reverse complement strand
CGGTTTTGATATCGTGTGGCTCCCATCTGAAAACGGCGAGCAGCCACCATTTTAGAAAGAAAATGAAATGAAAGTAAATGAACATGGATCACCCGCCGATAGGGGAAGTGCTGATGCCTACTACGGACGCAGAATGAACCCACACTGGTGGCCTAGCGGCTCCTACGAAGGCAAGTGCATTGAAAGCAGGGATATGTCCCAATCGCAGATAGATGCCTATGTAGAGGCGTATGAGGCGCAGGACAGCTTTAAGGACTGGTAGCCTTACTGGGGATAACTTTCCAATATTTTTTGGCGAGTTTCCTCATCAATGCTGTCAAGTATAGAAGACGCACTAGGAGATTGATCTGTACTTACAGTCTCCACAATTTCTGGCCTTGTCGCTGCTTGAGAAATTGAAGAGAATAATGGCGCACCTGATCTTGCAACATATTGTCTAATTACATTTGATGCCTGAGATCTTTGCTGCGCTCCCTCGACTGCTCCGACAATATCAGAACCAACAATCGGTATGCCTCTAGCAAAGTTCATTAATCCTGAACGTGTCATAGCACCTAGCAATGTGTAAGCGGAGTTAGATGGGTTTAATTTTATTTCAGCCCACAGAGTTGGCATTACATTTTCTCTAAACTTTGACACTCTAGAAATTTCTTCTGGAGAAAACAATTTATTAATTATTGCTTTATTTTTTACAAAAATATCATCGTAATTATTTACAATGTTGCTTCTTGTTACTCCAGATTTTCCAGAACCAGAAAATGCTTTTTCAAGAATTGCGTCTTTTAACAATCCAACAACTTCTTCATATTGCTCTTCTGGTAAGTTTGATTTCAATCGATCAACCACCAAAGGAACGGCTTGTTTTGGAGCAAATTTGTTATGTCCAAAAAGAGCATTTGCTACTTGTCTAGGAGTGTAATCTGGATTGGTAACTTTTTCTAAAATAGAGTTTGCTGCCCTTTGCGCTGAGTTTGCAGCTCTACCTTTACCTGTCAGGCCAATGTAAGTTTTGTACAGCTCAGTTGCATCTTTTAATTGATTTAACACAAGTTCATCGCCATACATAAAACCATCTTCAATTCCATCAAAGACGGCCTTATCAAATACTTTTTTGATTTCACCTAAAGCTAATTGCTCTGGAGATCCTTGCTCTGCCGATCTGACGGCTCTGTTTAATCTTTTTTGGTAACCATGAATTTGCTTCAAAGGCTGATCTTTAAAGCCTTCTTTGCCTGCCAATTTGTATAGCTTTTGCAAAAAATCTAACTCTCTTTTCAAAAGAGGCATTGAAACAAGTTCTGCGTTTGTTATTCCTATGTCTTGTTTGACTGCATTCAATGCAGATTCAACATTTGTTCTAATACCATCAACTGTCATTTTTGGTGGCATTTTTGCATTTCTGACATCTGTGTATGCCTGACCAGCGCGTGTCTTTACATCGCCTGCTTGTCTTCCGACAATGTCTTTTAATTCTTCTGCCGCAACTCCAGATACATCTGTCTGATCTAAATTTGTAAGCGGAGATCCAGACCCAAATTCGCTTTGTAATGCTTGTGCCTCTGCTCTGATTTGATCAAGCTGCTGTTCATCAAAACCTCTTATTACCATAGATGCTTCAGCATCAGTTCCAGACGCTCTTCTTAAAACATCTTCTTCTTCAAGTTCTGGAGTAGTTTTAGGAGTCGGTCCAGCTTTAGGATCTGGCAATTGAGCCGTGCGCTGGCCTTGAGTTAAAGGAAACTGTGATGACTGAGGATCAAATCTAGGAAAAACTCTTCCACCGCTCACTGCTCTTGCGCCAGCTTTTATAGGCGCTGAAATCGCTCTGGCAACAGGAGGCAAAGCTAAGTCTGCGCCAACACCAATCGCAGTAGCCGTTCCAACTTCTGAAGCGACATCTGACAAATCCCTATCTTTTGATGCCGTTGTTTTAGGAGTCATTTGACTCTCTAAAACCTGAGATCCAGCCTCAGTAGCTCCGTATGTCGGAACGCCTAATCCTATAGTTTGTTTTACATTTTTGGCTTTTTTCATAATTTTCATAGCAGGAAGATATTTGTATATTTCCCCTACGAATGTTCCAAAATCTTGAGCAGAAGCCCCCGGCTTATTTACATAGTAAGGCTTGTTATTCCAAATCATCATTGGATTACCATACTTATCTTGGAATCCCCCTCCCCAACGTGGATCATCTTTAAATGAATTTTCAAAAATTTCTAATTTCCCAACGTCATCTCTAGCCATCATAGCTTTAAAATTAGGAATTATACCTTCTACAAATCCGGGTGCATCACCACCCATGTCAGTTGCTTCTGGAACTTCTGGAAATTCAATTTCTTGGCCTTCGCCAGTATATGCATCTTTTAAAGCTGATGGTATTGATGCCAGACGTTCAAGGAGTGATTTCTCTTCTTCTTGATCGATTTCAGAAGTATTAATTTCATTAGATTGATTGGCATCTGGATCACCACTTTCAGCGTCAGCTTTAGCGAGATCTTCTAGTGAAAAACTAGCCATTATTAATTCCCCCAGCCTTTAATAATAAAAGTTCCTGCATTCGGATAAATTTTATTTCCAGAGGAATCTTTGTTTAAAATCACAGCTCCGTTAGGAAGAGATGCTTTCCATGCATTTCTTGCTGCTAAAAATTCATCTAATGGCATATCTGCGCTTGGTGGCTCAAACTTTTCATAAATACCTTTATCAAGCTCTGCAACTTTATCTTCAATGTATTCCATTGATTTATTTTGAGTAAGAAGCTGACGCCTTAATTGAAGCTCTTTTTTAGCGTTTCTGGTCGTTTTATCTAAACTATAGAGCGTTAGATAATTCGATACGGCTGGATTTTCCATAGTTAGAATTGCAGATTTATACGCTCTAAATTCCATGTCAGATGTAGCGCCAGATCCAATTGGACGCATTTGAGGAGCAAGTTTATTAGATATTGCTTCTAAATACCTTTGAGATTCTAGCTCACTATCTGAAAATCCAAATGCAGAAGACATAAAGCTACGAATTGGCATTGTAAGGCTTTGAAATGCACCAGTCACGTCTTGATTTTGAAGCAACACGGTCATTGCACTATCAAGTGTTGGAAGCAAATCGTTCATAACTTGATTTTGCTTTATAGCAATTTTATTAAGACCTTTGATTTCTTCATTTCTTGCCAAGACTTCAGCAGGAACTGGAGAGCCACCGGGTGTTCTTGCAATTACAGGAAGGTCAGTATTTCCTGCCGCATCAGGTCTTCCTGTGTAATAATTTATGTATGAATCTGCCTGTATAACTGGTCTACCAATAAGATTCTCATCATCAGTTGTTATTAAATCTATTAATCCTTGATACTCCGTAGAACCTTCAGTAACGCCCAACGTAGCTAATCTTGTTTTTGCGTCATCTTCTGTCATATACAAAACACGTTCACCTTGAAGATATTTTTCTACACCTTCTTTTGGAACAGTTTGCTTTGGTAAAATTAAACCTTGAGCCGTAGCAGTTGAAACAGCACTATTTGGTATTATAGCATTATTATTTTCATCAACATTTAAGTTTGGAAGATTAAGTAACGCTCGCAAAGCTGGTAAATTAGCTGGATCAACACCGACAGTTGTATTTCCTGTAGACGCGGAAGTAGTTTTACTCAAATCATAAAACTTACCATCACTACCCATTTGTCCAGAAGTCGCACCGTATTGTGTCAACTCTGCTTCTGTGGCTGGGCGATAAGTTACTTTACCAGCCGCAGGCTTCAGATTTGGAGCCAACTGCAACGCAGTCTGCATCCGCGCCTGATCTGTTTCTCGCTTTTCTTTTTTCTTGGCAGCAAGATAATCGGCTGGTGCTTGCATGGCTCCAACAGCAGATCCCAGTACAGTAGCACCGGGCTGTGACGCCCCTTGGCCCATAGCCAAGAAGAATTGCAGCGCAGCCTCATAAGGATCAGCCTTGGGAGGATCTGGGTACATTTGCTGGGCAAAGTCGATAGCCATCTGACCGCCTTTTGAGCCGCCAGCCAAGCGCCCTAAGATGGGCGTCAAAGCACCCATGTTGCCCATATCATTTAAAGTGGTTCCTGACGCTCCTAGAGGCTTATCATTTACTGCCATAATCTACCCCTTACTGATCATTTGCCATTCTGTAGGCGCTGTATCCAGCCCCAAGGCCACTAATAAGCTGGCCATATACAGATGGATTTTGCGTGTAACTTGATCCCAACTGATAGCTGCGATTTCTGGTGCTGTATGGCGTACCAGACAATGCGCCCAGAGCAAAGTTGACCATTTCTTGTGGGTACATTTTCTGATCTAGATAATCCGCATATGCCATGTCGAGTGCGCGTTGATCCAAAATACGTTGCGCTTCGCCAGAAGAAATAAGACCAGCCGCTGCTTGGTTTTGAAGATCCGTAACCAGAGTTCCCATATTTTGATATGCGTTCATCTGAGCTATGCGAGCTGCTTCGTCTGTTTCAAAGCCTTGACGCCTTGCTTCTTCGGCTCCGAACCTTGCAGCACGTTCATCACCATAACGACCATACATAACGTCTTCTGCGCCAAATCGTGCAGCGCGGTCTGATTCTGCCTGTTGACGCCGAATGTCTTCTGCTGAGAATCGACCTTGGCGATCTTCCATAAATTGACCGCGCATGACATCTTCTGCTCCAAAACGAGCTTGACGGTCTTCCATGAATTGGCCGCGCATAACGTCTTCTGCTCCGAAACGAGCCTGACGATCACGCTCTGCTTGTGCAACGTCTTGGTCATATCTGCTTGCCGCAAATCCCAATCCTTCACGCGCTGCTTGTGCGCGTAGATCACCAGCCGCCGCTGCACCTTCTCCAGCCGCTGTACCTTCTAAAATACCTAGTCGAGATCCAAATGCGCCACCGGGCGCACGTCCTGCTGCTTGCCTCGCTTGGTTTTGCGCTCTGATCGTTTGCTCTTCAATCTCTCGAATAGCTGGGTCCATAGACTGTTGATATATGTCCATGTACTCTTGAGCGTTTTCCATTGAGAATGGATCTACGCCTTGGCCGAGTAATTCTTCGCGTGTTGCGCCTTGATACTGACCAAGCAATTCATCGCGTGTTGCACCTTGATATTGGCCCAGCAGTTCATCTGCTGATAATCCTTGGAAGTCACCTTCCAGATAGCTTCTGCTTGCACCACTATATGGATCACCCATTAACTCAGCACGGCTTGCAGCATCGTATCCTTGGCCTAGCGTGTTGGCTATGGCAGAGGCGCGGTTCATGTATGGCAAATAGTTTTCAGCACCAGAGCGAAGGATTTCCATGCCTCTGCGCTCATCTTCTGTTAATTTGCTGCCTCCGTATGTGGCTGTTCTTTCGCCTGTGTAAATCGGATAATCAGAGCCAGCTATGCCTGTGGCGGCACTAAAGATTTCGCGGCCAGCAGCAGCAACCCATTCTGGTATTTCTGTGCCTTCAACTGTTTCTGTAGCTGATGGCAACTCTGTGTATGATGGTGTGCAAAAACCGCCCATTTAAGCCTCCGTATAGAGCGAACCAACTTTGGATAAACCAAGGCGCTCATAAAATTTATCTTTCCGCTCACCATCTCCCGAATAGACATGGCCCAACTTTATTTTGAACTGCGCTTCTTTTGCAACTCGCATAAAACTCTTGATCAACTTTGCCGCGATATTTGACCTTCTATGTTCTTTATAGACAAAAAACCACATATCAGCCAAATATTTTTCTTTAGACCACCAATCAGACGTTTCCACGCCTGCGATAGATCCAGCTATTTTACCGTTTACATCAAAAACAATAACAACACCTTTGTGTAGGGCATTGTTAATTGCTGACGTTAATTTCTCAGAGTCAATTGGTGACGTGCCTTCAATAGTTTCTGAATGCATGACGTTTAGCATCATGTATATTTCAGAAAGATCTTCGACTGTCGCCAATCTTATCATTACGCCATTCCGCTTAATGCACCCATTTGTGGCCCAGCTTGTTGCGCTCTTGGCGCTGGTCCTGCTTGGCCACCTTGTGCGATTGCTTCCATCAATGCGCCCAGTTCAGGTAACAGCATGAGAAGTGCTTTTGCAGCTTCGGGTGTAATTGCACGATCCAATTCAGCCAGTTGTTCTTCTGTCATGGCTCCAAGACGTGAAACCAAAACTGCTGCCAGTTGTGAAGATGGCTTCATAATGTTTTGCTTTGCTGCGCCTAGTGTTGCTTCATCGACAGGCGATCCACCTTGCTGACGTGGCATATTTGCCCCAGACATGTCTGGCATGGGAGGCTGTTGGTTCATTTTTGGTTCTCTTGCCATGATTGGCTCCTTTTAAAAGAATTTAGATAAAAACCCGACAACTGCGCCAGATCCGGGTATGATTGCGTTTGCAACATAAGAAAGAACAGCAGTTTTACCCGCATCTTTCGCAGCATCCATTGGGTCTGCGCCCATTGCTATTTGAGTAATAAAGTCAGCACCTGCCGCATAGCCAGTCATTTTTAGGTTTGCCATATTAGCTTCTGAACCGCCGTACAGCCTATCCATTATGCCAGTATCTTCACTTCCTCGCAAAACATCCAAGCCAGTAACCATAGCACTTTGCTTTGGCACATCTCTTTCTGAAGTAGGTATTCGACTTATTTCGGAGCCGCCTATTGTACTGGCAATAACAGCCTCCTCATTAGTTGAGGGAACGCCATCAATCATATAAGTATTAATTGGAGCTGTTGGTTCTTTAAATAAACTTTTAAATGGAACTACAGAACCAGCAGCATCTAGTGCGGCCTCTCCATACCCAGCATTTCCAAGCCTAGATTGAGCAAACGCACCAGCAACTTTCCCTGCTGTTGCACCAGCAACCTTTTGCCCAGCACGTTCTAACTTAGCCATTTGCAATGCCTGATCAGCACTCATGCCATGCTCTGCCTCAAAATCTTGCCTAATTGCTTCCAACTCTTCTGGAGACATCATATTGTCATCAGTTGGATCATAGGTATATGTGCCTGTCTGTTGCGCCTCTATGAACTGAAACATTGGCATATACTTAGTACCATAAATCTTTTGCATCTCACCCAAGGCAAGTCCGGGGTCGCGTGTCTTCATTTCAATGGTAGGCAAAGTAATTGTGCCATCGTCATTAGTAACGCCAGAAGGAATAACGCTGCCACCTACGTTAGCCAAAGCCCCAATGTTTGGAGCCAAATTGGGAATTAAACTAGCGCCCACACCGCCTATGTTTGACGTGTTGATGAGTTGTCCATCAGCGCCCATAACTACAGCCATTAGGTTACCTCCAAAAAACTTGCCACAACATGCAAACGATCTGCCGTTGCTGCTGTCACTTTTACAATTTCATTTTCCTGAACCACAAGGGGGGCTGTCAAAAGCTCCTCTGTCGCAGGCCCAGATATTGCTTTCACACTGTACACGCAAAACACGTTGCTGTCAGCATCTGTTATTGTCACGGTTATTGTGTCGTTATGTGCGCTGTCATTGCACACCAAAAATGACTTAAAAATAGCAGTAGTAGCGCCCGGACAAGTATACAGCGTTGTGGCAGTTGCCGCTGTTAAGTCTAATTTTGCATTTTTATAATTGTTTGCCATTACGCCATAAACCACGCTGTAGCTTCGGCCTGCTCAACTGCTGCCGTCAAACCAATAGACGCAGCAAAATATGTGGCTTGTTTTTCAAGTTCGAGCGTATTGGTCAAGCGAGCCATATAACCCTGATTATAATCTTCAGGAGGCGCTGGTAGCCTTAAAACAGCAAGGCCAGTTCCTGTTCCTCTACTCATCTCAAACCGTCCACTCTTGTATTGATCCTAAAGTCTCCTAATGACCAATCATCTTGCGTTCCTGTAGTTTGGAACTTTACACTTATCTGCCGACCTTTTGCGCGTACACTGACCTTTTCTGTCGATTGAGTCATTGCAAATGGGCCTTTGGTTGTTTCAGGCGCAGATGGATATTTGCGCGTGTTTAAATAAAGATCCATAGACGTGCTTGCCGACATATCTACGTTTGGCACAATTTTATCCACCATGTAAAGGTTTTCACCTTCAGCCGTGATTTCACGCGGTGACGTTTCGATGAAGCAATTCATAGCCGCGCCATCTGCACTTGTGCCTGTTTCATGGTTGTACAGATAGCCGCTTGGATCAAATGCGTATGGATTATCTCTTACGCCAAAGCTGTCATGCCAAGTGGTGCGATCCATTGTGCCAATCGACCATGCGCCTTCGACATAGTTATATGTGACGTAGCTGTCATTTTCTGGATTGATTGTGCCTGCCGTATTATCGTTGCTGACATACCACCAAGTTATTTCTTTGAATTTCTTATTGTGGCCAACCACAACTTTATCGATGTAGCGTTCCTGCATTCGATCAAAGACAAAATACTTCACTGGGCATGGCAGCTCTTTTACAATGCCGTCATATGAGAAGAAGTTTCGCTTTCCCATCCAGAAGACGTTGCCATCGATACTAATCATTGTGTTTAGACCAGCCGCTCCAGCGTCTGTGGCAAGCAGTCGGAATGAGAAGATAAATGGCGCACCCACAAAGGTCATGCCGTATATGGCTTCATCTGTGGATATAATGGTTTCTTCACGCGCTGAAACCATTGACACGATCTTTGTGCCAACTTGCAGGCGCTGATCGCCTGCTGTGTTTAGCGCAGTTGGGCCAAACTTAGTAAAGTCTTCCTGAGTTGACCAACGAATAAGCATGTCATCAACATCGCCTGATCCATCAGCTACATAAGCCTGACAGCCACCAGCAATGAAGTGCCGATCTGGGAATGACACTGTGGTAACACGCGCCACAGATGGAACGCTTTCAGCTCCAGAAATAGAGGAAGCCAGAACAGCCCGATTGCCAATGCCGCCTGATGTATCCCAATAATAAATCGCACCACCTCGAATAGTGGAAATAAGATCTTCGCCCCATAGGTTGAGGTTCCATGAGCTATTGTCGAGGGCAACGTCTGCATTTGAAATAGATCTTGGATTGCCCCAAGCCTCATTGCCCCAACCGCCAACGCCCCAGCCAAGTGCAGGATCTGAGCTTTGCGCCCCAAGGCCAGCTTCAATGCCGATCAGGTATTTGATTGTGACAGCGTTGCCACCGCCTGCCGCAACTGTTGATGTCGCGTCTGTTGGCACAGTTATGGTGTAAGTGTTAGGTGTTAAGACCGTTATCTGATAGCCATAGTAATCATTGATTTCATCAGCCGTAATGCCACCAATTGCAGCAGCTCCGCTGATCGCCACCCAATCTCCAGTTAATGCGCCATGCGCTTCGTCTGTGATTGTAATGACTGCGCTTCCAGATGTCGTTGCCAGTGGGTTTATAAGAGCCTGAGTGACAGCAGAGCCATTTGCGTGTGTAGCAGCAGAAGTGCCGTTTGTGCCTCTTGTGCAGCCTGTCAAAGTGAGTGTGCTAATACCTGTATAAGTAATAATCTCACTATCAATTAAAACAGCTCCAGTGGCCGTTAATCCAGTAACGCTTGCCAAATCGATTTCTGTTTCAGTTGCATCCAATGCTTCTGTTGTAGTGGTGGCAGTGTTCGACACGTCACGCAATGGTGTAATGTCGTAAAGAGCGCCGTTCTCAAGTATAAATAGGTGATTGTGTGTGCCAATCGCCATGTAATCTTCGCCAGTAGTAATTGCTCTCCAGAACGCAGTCTTTCTAGCAATGCCTATTAATGGCACATTGGTTTGAGTAATTGTGCTGTTAGGATCTAAACCAGCCATGCCTTCGTTTTGCCAACCGCCTATTTTAGTGGGGTATCCATTGCGAAAGCGAACTAAATTTCCATCAACCCAGAATGGGCCATTTTTACCAGCAGCATATTCTGTAATGTCTTTGACAATACCGGGATCATATTTAAGAAGCTGTAAAGGCATTTATTACTTCACCCATTCATATACTTTTTTAGTTTCTTTTATGCGATGATCTAAACCTGTATGGCCACCGTTAATCTTTTTAGTCAGGCGCTTAATTGCATCATCATTAACACCTTCGTCGCATATTTTCCATAGATTGTTTTTGTTGAAGAACCAAATGGCTGTATCCATCGCATAGTCTTCTTCCAACAGCATTGGATTGCTTAAAACATCTGGAACTCGCATATCTGATGCAAAGGATCTGACGTTGTTATAGCCAGTCAATTGGATAAATCCGCGACCAATATATAGGCTGGCTTTTTCTTTGGTGTCGTTTCCAAGTTTGTAGTTTTTGCCACGGTTTTCATCAAAATACACCAGCTCTGCTAGTGCCTTTGGATTTCTAGAATATGGCTTTGCGCTTTCTTCGGTTGGAAATCTTTTAGGCCAAACACGCATCATGGCCTCTATAGAGTAGTTTAGATTTTCGCGTGTCAGTTTAAAAGATCCACTTTCATGGATAACTTGGCCTAGCAAATGCGCTCCACGCTCTGGTGACAGCTCATAATACTTTACAATGCCACGCGCTGTGTTTGGACCGAATGCCCCATCTGGTGAGCATCCACATTTTTCTTGAAGTATTTTTAGTGCGTTGCTCATTTGGCTCCACCTTTTAAATTCATCATTCCGCTGTGATCACGATTAATATATTTTAGATCGTTTTCAATCAAAGCTACTCTTTGCTGCAACTTAGTGACTTGGCCTATAGAATTAGCTAAATTTGCTAATTCATCCCAAACATCTTCCATATCATCCCAAACGTCTTCAACCTCTTTGGCGTTAGACTGTACATCACGTTTTAAGTTTATGTTGTCTTCAATCGCCATGCGTGAGCCAAGCTGGTTAACTGTTTCTTCTAGACTGGTGATTGTTGCAGCCTGTTGTGATACCCACCAAACACCTCCAGCAAGCTGTGCAGCCATAGCCATAGCAAGTGCAATTGGTAGTTTTAAGTTTTCCATTACTTCCTCTTAAAAAATGCTGTAGCCCCACGCACACCAAAACTGGCTGAAATT
>WLWG01003355.1_pt1 | contig 10960 bp, 16 predicted proteins | sample 6712871 | NCBI WGS metagenome assembly WLWG01 (sample SAMN12718693, study PRJNA515312) | sponge metagenome | isolation source: marine sponge | host: Mycale hentscheli | place: New Zealand: South Island, Marlborough, Capsize Point | collected 2003-05-01 | reverse complement strand
TCTATAACTGTGTTATTATATATGTATAGTTAGAAACAAGGAGAGCTAGATGACACAGAAAATTAGATTTATTAGTGCAGAAGATGGTGGTATACGTTTAGGAGGTGATCCTGGTGTAGAACTAGGATTTGGTATTAAGCCAATGGAGATTGCCGCAGTTATAGATCGAGTTGGGTTAGATCCAAACGGTGTATATCACAGTAGTTCAATGGACTTTGCAAGCGAAGAAGGGTTTGACACAGATGCCGGTGCATGGATGCTCTGGGAGCAAGTAGAAGCAATTTTATCTGCAGACTAAATGATAGACAAACTCTTTAAAACTTGGAATATAAAACACGCAGAAGGTGATGAGTTCACTGGTTATGAAAGTGTCTACGACCAATTAGATGTGTTTGATAAAGCACAGTATGATCGAGATCCTGAAGGCACAATTGAAAAGGTATACAACATATATCGTAGTATCAATCTAGTTCCTATTGTATACTATACTCATCGAGGATTAGTTGATGCAGTTCGTAAGTTTAGCAAGTTATCCTACAACAATGTAGACAACGGAAAAATTGGACTAGGCAACAACAGAGGACAAACAATTAACAGATTTCTGTTTCCTAACATGATGACTGCTGAACCCAAAGGCAGAGGATCAAATAGTTTACGAGATAGATTCTTTGATGAACGCAAACTAAAACGTGCAATACGTATCTGCTTTGAGTTTAGAACTGGTGACAGATTACTACGTCCAACACAGTTGAGGACTGCACTAGAACTAGTCACAGGTGAGAATGTTACTAATTTTAAAGCACAGAACGCAAAAGCAATAGTAGAACATCTGTGCCCTGTGCTATGGGGCAATGTATATGATTACAGTTGTGGATATGGTGGTAGACTGTTAGGCATAGGGTCAAGCAACTTCAAGTACAATTACATAGGAGTTGAACCCAACACTGACACAGTTGCATACTTAAATTATTTGAATGGTGTGATAGAAGAGGCAACTGGCGTAAGAGGCACTATTGTACAGAGTGTAAGTGAAGAATATCAACCTGAGGACATAGACTTAGCATTTTCAAGTCCTCCTTATTTTAACTTGGAGAAGTATAGTGATGAAGAAACACAGTGTATGGTACAGTTTAAAACAGAAGATGAATGGTTTGACGGCTATGTTGCACCCACTATGGAAAATATACACAGAGGGCTCAATAGAGAGGGAATATTTGCCACAAACATCGCAGACTACAAATCCTATGACAGAAAAGAACCATATGAAGTCACACAAAGATGGATCAAAAATGCTGAAAGAATAGGCTTTGAGCATGTTGAAACAATTAAAATGATGTTGAACACACGTCCGGGTGTGGGTAATGATCGTAAACAAGGAAGAGAAAAGTGGGAGGGTGTATATGTCTTTAGAAAAAACTAAACCAACAGATTACATGAGGACTGTGCAGGACTATCCTGTAGCAGGTGTAAACTTTTATGATGTAAACAGTTTGTTTGCACAACCTGTGTGGAATCAAGTTGCCGCTGAATTAGCAGTAGAAATACAAAGACTGTTCAATACAAACAGTGAGATAACACACATTGTTGGGATTGAAAGCAGAGGCTTTGCAGTTGGAGCAGTATTAGCAAGTGTTATTGGTGTGCCGTTTATAATGGTACGTAAAAAAGGTTCCAAATATCCTGGAAGTTTGTTAGAAGAAAGTTATGGCACAGAATACAGCGAAGACACATTGGTACTACAAGAAGGCTTACTAGGACATGCAAATAGAGTTCTTATTGTTGATGATTTAGTTGCAACTGGCGGAAGTATGTTAGCAACAAAACGTTTAGTAGAACAAGCAGAAGCAAGAGTAGTTGGTTTTGCTAGTATTATTAATTTAACATATCTTAACTCAGAGGATATGAAACGTGAATTACACATAACTCAAGAGGAGATAACAAAATGAGTAAATTTGACTGGGCAAGAATGTACAAAGACGAAGAGCATATTGAAAGAGAAGCATACAGTTGTGTTGAAACTGCAATATGCAATCATTATGATATTGAAGACATTGCAGAACTTACTGAAGAACAATGGGTTGATATACATGCATGGCAAGAAGAAAATGTTGGTGAATATTCTCCAATGAACATGGGATTCTCAGATGTGTATAATGTTTGGGAAATGAATAATGAAGACATTTAATGTAGTGTATGAACCGCGTGTAGAAGATCCTGTGATAGTTGCAGAATTTGATACACGTGAAGAAGCAGATTCTTACATGCAGGACTTGGAAACAAAACGTCCGCAAACATTTAAATTTTGCCAAATTGTAGAGAAATGAACAACTCTAACGCAGTAATTAAAAGCCACACTGGCTTTCAACCATTGGAAGAAGTATGGGTTGGTGATTGTTATCCTCCTTGGTTCTCTGATGCAGTAGCCGAAGAGCATAGAGATTTATTTCTCAATGTCAATGAACAAACAAAACAGGATCTCAATCGACTTGTTAAAAAGTTAAAAGAACTTAATGTTATAGTAAGAAGGCCAGAGTTTAATAGTATCGAACATTATACAGATGACGATGATAACTTGCTTAAACCACCTATCACTCCAAGAGACTGGGCCTTGACATTAGATGATACTTTGTATATAACTCCACAATATACTAATCGTAAAAAAGTTGAACCATTCCAATCTGCTATCAATCTTTATAAAAAAAATAATCAAAAAGTTAAAATTTTAGATAGAAGACTTCCTGAAGGCATGCACTGGATGGAGTTTCCGTCTACAGTTAGAGTAGGAAGAGATTTGTTTATTGATACCATTGAAGAAGAACAAATCTCATCAGTTTTAAACCATTTTGCAAAAGACTACCGTGTTCACATAATAAAAACAGGAGGCCATGCTGATGGAGTATTTTGTCCAATATCACCAGGACATATTTTTAGCACACATTATTTAAAAACATATAATAAAACATTCCCAAATTGGGAAATTTACTTTCTAGCAGATACTACAGGTCGGAGAGGCTTTGGAAACGGCCACAACGGAAAGTGGTGGCTTCCAGGAGTTGATTACTCACATTACAATAATAAAATTTTTAAGTTCGCTAAAGATTGGCTTGGAGATTCACGAGAAACTATATTTGAAGTTAACATGCTTATTATAGATGAAAAGAATGTTCTATGCATAGCAGAAGATGATGGTGCATGTAGAAAATTAGAGTCACTTGGCATCACTCCGCATGTGATTGATTTTAAAACAAGAGGATTTTGGGATGGCGGAATACATTGTCTAACACTGGATATCCGAAGAAAAGGTGATAAACTTGATTATTGGCCAGGACGTGGTGAAAACGGTATCTACTATTATGATACCTAAATGCAGAAAAAGGTTGACTTATTCTTAAACTGTGTTATTATAACAGCATAATAAGAAAAAGGAAACACATGTTTAATATAGCAACTGAAAGATTAGCAATTGAAGATTACGTTAGCAAAAACTACATACATGATTTTGTTTATCAAGATGCAATTGGTTTTGAAGCATTGGATTATTATTTGACAATGCATGAATCAGTAATGCTAGAGTTTATATGTACGTACTTAGACAACCAAAACGGTATAGCAACACCGTATCCAAAGTTGCCGATGACAATATAGATAGAAAGAAAGATGTAAATGAGATATAACAAATACGAAAAAACAATACTTACAGACTGTGATGGTGTACTACTAGATTGGGAGTGGGCATTCAATTGTTGGATGATACAACATGGATTTGAAACTACAGAAGGATACCAGTTCAAATATGATATGGCTGAACGTTATGGTATTCCAAAAGAGCAAGTAAAAAAACTTGTAAAGACCTTTAATGAAAGTGCCGCAATAGGATTTCTTCCAGTACTGCGTGATGCAATGTACTGGGTTAAGAGGCTACATGAACAACATGGTTATACATTTATATGCATAACAAGTCTAAGTCTAGATGAAAATGCATACAAACTGCGTGAGATGAATCTGCAAAAAATGTTTGGTAAAACTGCATTTAGTAAACTGGTATGTTTGGATACAGGTGCAGACAAAGACGAAGCACTGAGCAAGTATGCAGGTTCAAACTGCTACTGGTTAGAAGACAAAGTTGAAAATGCAACTGCTGGTTTGAGATTTGGACTGAAGCCTATACTGATTGAACATGGACACAACATGAATGAAGATGTTGATTATCCAATATGTAAAAATTGGTTGGAAGTTTATAAGCAAATCACCCAAGTGTAATAAAACTGTAACATTTATTTGCTTAAATAAAGTTTGTAAAAAGGACTTTCAATGAACAAATTAATCAAAAAGGTGTGTAAGATGGACTTAGGCAATCCCATTATGACGGCTCTAGTTGGACTGGTAGTATTTTATATAGGGCTGAAGATGTTCTCAGGTGGCATGAAGTCAATGGGTAACTTGGAACATTTGAACTTCTTTTTAGGCAATCCAATCTATATGTTCCTTGGTGGTATTGTAATGACACTGCTCTGGCAAAGTTCAAGTTTAAGTACAACGGCAATAATTGCACTGGTAGCCTCAGGGGCATTGCCTCTGCCCGCAGCCATAGCGGCAGTGTTAGGCGCAAACATCGGAACCACCGGCACCATTTGGTTAGCCGGTTTTTTTGTGAGCGATGGTATGCCCAAAGGCGATACACTGCGGATAGCAATAGCACACACAGGTGCCAACATGTTTATGGCCATAATGTTGTTGCCATGGGTGCACCACATAGCAAGATTTTTGAATAAGTTTTAGGAGAGTAAGATATGCATTGGTTAGAGAAACTATTACAAAGATGGTTCAAGTCACAACCAACTGTACAATATTTGTCAGGAAAAAGAAAAGTTACTAAAATATAAGCCTATTGGATTATAAATGCAAATTGACCACATACCAATAAAAGACTATGAAGTTATAGAGTTCATAGATACAACTTTAAAAAATATAAACTATGCAACATTACAAAGTTTCAGCTATAAAAACTTTGAACATGCCTGGCGTAGTTGGATAAGCCTTTCTACATATAACACCATCACGGGTCTTGACACAATGAAGTACAGTGGCTTTAGTTTAGGCACTACACATGCGTTTGCTGAATTTTTAGCAAGGTATAATAACAAAAGAATACGTGCAAGCAGAAGCGACTTTGTACTAACAAAAATATTGTGCAAACAATATAACAGAGAATTAAAAAATTTAGAAGATGAGCCATTAGAAGAAGGCGACGCACTTGTAATAAGTTTACCTTTCAGCGGCAATGGAAGTATGTACCCTGATTTTGAACACATAATCACACAGTGCAATACCTTAGATATACCTGTGCTATTAGATGGTGCATATTTTGGAATAAGTCATGGTATCAACTACAATCTAAACAACCCTTGTATAAAAGATTTCGTAATTAGTATTACAAAAACATTTGGTTGCGAAACATTTAGGTCTGGAATTAGATTTACACGAGAACCGATTGATGACGGCATTACGGCGCCTTTGCTTGGCCCTGGATATTTTGATAAGTTGAATACCTACGTTACTGTTCAACTGCTTAAAAATTTTAGTCATAATAATTTTATGAGTAAGTATCTTAGTAAAAGCACAAAAGTTTGCAAAGAATTTGATCTAACTGCCAGTAACACATTTACGTTAGCACTTAGTAAGGATGCAAAGTTTAAAAGAGGAGATTTCAATCGTGTCTGTATCACGGAGTACCTATCTTAAGAAACTACAAGAAAATGATTTCCTATGGTGTGCAAATATAAAAGCTGATTGGGAGAGTATTCACAAAGACTGTGAAGATTTAGCAGAAAACAATCAGGATCACTGGCGTCCAGACATGGGAGAAGATTATACACCATGGGACGAAGCAGGTGTAAAATTTAAAAAGTATTGGGATAGTTTTGGTGAGTATGGACTAGCGCCTAGTAATAAGTTCCAAGGCTATAATAAACATAATACAAGACATTGGGAAAGCACTGCTAATAAACCTACACTTACAAGTCCTTGGATGGATGAAGTGATGGAACAATTGCCTCTTACTCATAAAGGTTGTAGAATAATGATGCAACCGCCTGGAAACACTATGCCTTGGCATGTAGATAACTTTTGGAATCTTAGACACAATCATCCAGATATCGGCGAGTATGCAATACGGTATATTGTATTTCCAAAGGATTGGGATCATGGACATTTACTTCAAGCGGGTACAACGTTTATTACACATTGGAAAGCCGGTGATGTTATTGTATGGCATCCTGATAAGTGGCATCTTAGTGCAAACGTTGGTATCAGTAACAAGTGGACATTCAATGTAACTGGCATACTAACTGAAGAAGTTACAGAATAAATTTCTGTGCTAAATAAACCGATGAACAAGTAACGTCCAATTTTTTTTGGGCAAATTTTTTTTAGGCAAAAAAAGGAAAGCAAATGACGCAACTAATAGACCCAAGCAAATTCACAGAGACAGTTGGCCTTTTAAGGTCATTTTTTTTGGAAAAAGGATTTCTTGAAGTACACACACAAAACAGATTAAGCATACTGGCCGCATGCGAAGACCCGTTCAATGTAGCAACATACAAGTACGCAGGCAAAGTATGGCCACTACCACAAACCGGCCAGATGTGGTTGGAACATGAATTACTAAGTCAGCCCTCAGCAAAGGGCTTTTTTTGTGTTTCGACTTCCTACAGACAAGAGCCAAATGCAATTCCAGGTAGACATGATATAATATTTCCAATGTTTGAATTTGAAATGCCAGGCAACGTAGATGATCTAAAAGCAATGGAGTATGAACTATGTGAATACTTAGGCTTTGGTAACATTACAGAAAAGACCTATGCGGAATGGCAACAACACTTTGGACTCGGTGCTGATACAGAAATGGAAGCAGAACACGAACTTAAGATGGAAGAAGAGTTTGGTCAAACACTTATTACAAACTTTCCTGAACTAACATCACCTTTCTGGAACATGGCTAGAAACAATGACGGCAACACAGCCAAGAAGATGGATGTTATACTAGGTGGTATGGAAACTATTGGGTCAGCAGAACGCTCATGTGATGTTGATATGATGCGTGACACATTCCACAGTATTACAGACGGTGCTTACTCAAAACTACTGTTCGAACTGTTCGGCAAAGATAGAGTACAAGCAGAACTAGAAAAGTTTTTAGAGTTTGACTTCTTTCAAAGAGTAGGCGGCGGCATAGGTATTACACGTATGATTCCTGCACTAGAAAAAATCAACAAGGTATAAGAATAATCTGGGGTGGTGAAATTGGTAGACACGTACGGCTGTTAACCGTATGGTTGAATGTACTGCAATATATTTAACCGTGTAGGTTCGAATCCTACCCCCGGAGCCAAATACCAATAAATACCTGTATGAAAAACGTTTATCTGGCTCAAATCCCTTTTGGCGTGCAAGAAAAGATGCCAGTTTACTTTCCTTATAGTGCAGGTTTACTGTGGAGTTATGCACAACAATTTAAAGAAATAAACCAATACTATCGACTCAAAGATATAATATTTCTCAGAGAAGACCCAGATGAGGTTGTAGCAAAACTTGAAAACCCAGATGTTTTTGGATTAAGTTGTTACGTATGGAATATGCGATACAATGCAGTAATTGCACAAAAAGTAAAAACCAAATTTCCGCAGTGTAAGATCATTGTCGGTGGTCCGCATGTGTCTGCAAACGATGTAGACTTATTCAAAAAACATAGTTACTATGACATAGCAGTGTTCAGTGAAGGTGAACTGTTATTCAAGGATGTGCTTGAGAATCTGCATGACGATGAAAAACTGCTAGAAGTCAAAGGCATTGGCATTAACCATAATGGGCACATGCACAAAACAGGCATGGGCAGTAGAACAGAAAAACTCGATGATATTCCAAGTCCATATTTACTAGGACTATTTGACGGAATGAAAGAACAATGTGAACACAAAGGTATTGTTATAAATGCATTATTTGAATCCAACCGCGGTTGTCCGTACTCATGTACATTTTGCGACTGGGGAAATGGCGTACTAGGAAAAGTAAAAAAATATGATCTACGTAGAGTAAAAAAAGAACTGTTGTGGTATGCTAAAAACAAAATTGAATATATTCTAAACTGTGATGCAAATTGGGGAATCTTTGCTGACAGAGACTTAGAACTTACACAATTTATGTGTAAACTAAAACGTAGGTACGGATATCCTAAAATTTTTGATACCAATTGGGCAAAACACAGTAGTAATAAAATAGTAGATATGGCTAAACTTTTCTTAGAGCAAGATATGCTTAAACGTTTTACTGCAAGTATACAAAGTAGTAATCCTGATAGTTTGAAAGCAATCAAAAGAAAAAATCTCCCGGATGAAAAGGCTGCGGCTATTATAGACTACGCAACGGAAATGAATATCCATACAAATGTAGAACTTATTATTGGCTTGCCGCTTGATACATATGAAGATTTTAGAGATACTTTTATGAGCTATATGCTAAGTGGAGCATATCCATCAGTTGGTGTACTTACTATTTTGCCTAGCAGTGAAATGGCCAATCCTGAATACAGGAAAAAATATGGAATGAAAACACAATTGAACACTAAGAAAATGACCCATGTAGACGAAGAGGACGAGTTGGTAATAGAAACAAGCACAATGCCTAAAGAACAAACTGAAAAACTAATCTTGTTCTGTTGGTTTGTTGCACAATGGCATTTTCAAGGATATACAAACATTATCGCAGACTTTTTTGTTAAAAAATATAATACAAGTTTAAACAGTTTTTATGAAACCTTAATCGACTTGATGTGTGTAGAAAAACAAACCATGCCTAATAAAGTAATATCTCCATACAAGAATCATATCGATAAACAAATTACTGCACAATTAGATTTAGGAGCACAAAATCTTCCGTTTCATCAGTTAATCGGACACGATAAACGATTCGAAACCTATGCTGGATTAAAAGAAATTGTAAAGCAAATGTTACCAGTAGAAGATTGTGTTTATCTTGATGATCTATTGCGTTTACAGGAAGCCTCACAGTTCAGCTTGTATAGGTCACAAGAATTTTACATTAACTTATCTTGTTCCATATATCAATACATCTATAGCAATCAAATACTAGAACAAGGTAATTTTTGTTATAAAATCCTACAAGATAAAACTGTCCCACGCAATTATGGTGAATACATGATACACAACCGATGGAGTGGCAAATGGAAAAATCAGATTGAATCTTACAGCCACACCCTGCGTAGCAATAAAAATTTTGCTAACAAAAACCTAATCCCAGCCTGATGCGTCCTATACTTCCATTTGTTGAAACCATGATAACCTATGCTTGTAATCTTAGTTGTAGAGGTTGTACAAACTACAGTGATTACAATATGAAGGGCAGTGTGCGATGGGCACAAGGCAAGGAATGGCTTAAAGCATGGATAGAACGTGTTGACATACAAGACTTTGGAATAATGGGCGGTGAACCAACATTGAATCCAGAATGTGAACAGTGGATCTATGGTGTACGTTCTCTGTTGCCCAACAGTCAAATTAGATTTACAACCAATGGCGTAAACTTTCATAAACGGCCAGAAGTATTTGACTGGTGTGTTGACGTTGGAAACACAGTGTTTAAGTTTACACTTCATGAAGACAAAAATTATGGCATGGATGCAATCGATTATGTGTTCAAAAAGTACAAGTGGACACCAATAACCGAGTATGGTATCAACCGTTGGCTTGGCCCGAACAACACACGTTTTCAAATCAATTCGCCTTTACAATTTAATAAAACTTATAAAGGAACGTTTGGCAATATACAACCACACAATAATAATTCAAAAGATGCATTTGATATGTGCATACAACAAACTTGTCCACTGTTATATGAAGGCAAAATTTATAAATGCAGTAGCATTGCACTGTTGAACAAAGTGTTATCAGACTGGAGACAACCCATCTCAGATGCATGGAAGCCATACACTGACTACGAAGGCTTATCTGTAAACAGTTCAGACAAGACTATCAAGCAGTTCATACAAAACTTTGGCAAGCCACATAGAATTTGTACCATGTGTCCAACTAAGAAGGACACAGGTAGTATCATTGATCACAAAACAAATGTAATATCAAAAAAGCAGTGGATTAAATTAAATTCTTAAAGTTATGTTGCGTAGATCTCCAATACAGTATCAATTATAGGATGTCTTTGTATATCTATATTGTTCATATAGCATACACTTAGTCCATTGCGTTGTGTTTCTAAACGTTTGCATAGATCAATAAGTCCGTTGTTGTGTACAGTCCTATCTGTTTGTTCAACATCTCCTGTGATTACTATTTTGCTATTCTCTCCTATGCGTGTCATCAGCATTTTCATTTGACTTGGTGTTGCATTTTGCATTTCATCTGCTATAATCCAGGCATCCTTGAATGTTCTTCCTCTCATAAAAGCCAATGGTGATATTTCAATAGTTTGTTCGTCCAGCATACGTGCTATTTCTTTTTTGTTGTAGAATTCCCGCAGTACGTCAAACAAAGGTCTGGTCCACGGCTCCATTTTACTATTCAAGTCTCCAGGCAGAAAGCCATGCTTTTCATCATCTACGCCCACTGCTGGTCGGGTCAGTACAATTCGTTCACACGCACCATCTCTAAAGGCTTTTATAGCCGCTAACATTGCAAGATATGTCTTACCCGTGCCCGCAGGTCCAGTTGCCACAGTAATGTTAGTTTGTGGATCTAGTAGGCTGGTTATAAGATTTTCTTGATTGATTGACTTCGGACGAAGTTCAATGTGTTTGCGTTTTAATGCTTGGTTAAAATTTATTGTGTTGTCTTGTTGTAGTTGTCTTTGATATTTTGCTTTACGTTTAGCTCGAGACATTGTATCTCCTAGGTTAAAGGTTATTCGCTACCCACAATAATATTTAAAACAA
>WLWG01003350.1_pt1 | contig 10989 bp, 10 predicted proteins | sample 6712871 | NCBI WGS metagenome assembly WLWG01 (sample SAMN12718693, study PRJNA515312) | sponge metagenome | isolation source: marine sponge | host: Mycale hentscheli | place: New Zealand: South Island, Marlborough, Capsize Point | collected 2003-05-01 | reverse complement strand
TGTGCGGCCTCTACTTTGGTCACCCTGAAAGCCGATACTTTGCTGTAGACAGAATCACCCGTGAACAAGTGCAGTCGTACGCTGTCCGAAAAGGCATGCCCGAAGAGGAGATCGAGCGTTGGCTCGCTCCAAACCTGGGATACGATCCTTGATTTGTGGAGTTGATTTGAGGATTCTTTTGCCCACTCAGACAAATCAGCTCCATGGAAAAAAAAAGACCAGCCACGAGCCTGAAGAAGCAGAAGAAGCCTGCACCACGTTCACGAATTCGTAAGATTGCTTTTGAGGGTCCGCAGAGCAAGCCTCTTTCTACGGTCCGCATCGACGAACTGATCGAGCGATTTCTTGCCTTTATCCGTCACGAAAGAGGCCTAGCGGAGAATACCCAGTCGGCGTACCAGCGTGACCTTCAATCATTCGGTGCGTGGCTCCGCGGCCGATCACCCCTGAAAACATCGATTCAGGAACTCGGAGATTACCTTGGCTGGCTGGTTGATCAGAGCCAGTCCCGGGCCACAATTGCGCGAAAAGCAGCAACACTTCGTTGCTTTTATTCCTTTCTTCAGCTTGAAGGAGTCATGACTGAAAACCCCGCTGAACAGCTTGTCTTGGCTCGCCCCGATGACACGATTCCAGCTGTTCTCTCATCCCGTCAGGTTGACCTTTTACTTGACAGCCCTTCTCGATTTACTGCCACAGGATCACGTGACCGTGCCCTCTTAGAACTGCTGTATGCCACTGGCTGTCGCGCGTCGGAAGTGTCTTCACTGAAAATAGAAGATCTTCATCTCGAGGAGCAATTTTGTACATGCCACGGCAAAGGGAATAAGGAACGAGTGGTACCTCTGGGGAGTCGGGCTCATGCTGCAATCTCACAGTGGACACTTGACCACAGATCTCAGTTTGTATCTCGATCAACTGATCAGAACTATGTCATTGTGTCTACTAGAGGAAATAAACTTTCCAGAATGCGAATCTGGGAAATTGTCCGGGAACACGCCACCTCTGCCGGCCTTGCCAATGACATTTCGCCCCATACTCTTCGGCATAGTTTTGCCACTCATCTTGTCGCTGGTGGCGTTGACCTCAGGCACGTACAAGAAATGCTAGGTCACGCTAGCATCGCTACAACACAACGATACACTCACGTCGATTCCGGACGACTGAGAAGTGTCCACCTGCAATACCATCCGAGAAGTTGAGTGATTCAGACCGGGCAAACTATGGCTGTTGTTCAAGTGGAACGAAACTGATTTTCTTCACCATTTCAACAAGTTGTCCATCTTCTATCCTGCCCGATACTGCAGTAATTGCATCAATAATATTGATATAATTAAGTTCGTAGTCACAATCAATTTCTAATTCAACATCTTCAAGTAAGGCTCCGCTCTCCAGAGCAACGTCAACAAAGCTGGCAACTCTTTGTCGTAGATCGCCAAAATCTTGAACGGGCTCACCGTTCATCGAAATCCCAGCGAGCGTGCCCTCAGCATTTGATTCCAAACGAACTTGAATCGGGGGTAACTGCAGGTCATCAGGAGGCTCTGCCGATGACTTCCCAAGTGGCATCCGAACATCGAAATCGCCTTCCGGAGCAATAATATTAAATGTCAGCATAAAGAAAATCATCAGTTGAAATACAACGTCGATCATGGGAGTCATATTGACCGCCACTTTTTCAAGCCGTCGACGGGGAAGGGGAGGGGGCATCATTCAGTCCGGCTTGTAAAGGGCACGGAGCGCGAATTTCTGGAATCCAAGCTCCTGGCAAATCTGAATAACTCGCTGTACATCACCGGCATGTGCCCGACCATCCGCTCGAACAATAACCGTTGCACGTTTTGGATCTTTATCAGATGCAACAATAATATCTCGCTCGCGTTGTAACGAACCCCCAATTTCATCAACTGGAATGATCTCACCCGCATATAAGACGCCACCATCTGCCATGAGTTGCATGGTTATAGGCGAATCAACAACTCCCTCTGCAGGCTTCGCTAATTGACTCGATGGAAGCTGAATACGTTCATCTTGTTCTGCCTCACTGAAATTCAGTACGAACATAAAGAAAGTGATCAATTGGAACGTAACATCGATCATGGGCGTCATGTCATTCTCAACTATGGCTGGCCCATTACTTCTCCGTATCACTGGAAAAATTCCTATAGATTTGATTTTCGGTTGTCACCGCGACACTACTTTTGAGTCAACGGCACCTTGGAAATAAGCCGGACCGCTTCGGTATCCACGTCACTATTGAGTTGCTCAAGCCAATTACGAAACAGGCTAAAACATGCAACAGCAGGAATCGCTATCCAAAGCCCGATAAGAGTCGTCACAAGTGCCTGTGATATCCCACTTGCCAACTCATGATGTTTGGGCTGTGTTGCAGACTGAGCAATAACAGTGAAAGCGCTCACCATACCACTTACCGTCCCAAGCAATCCAAACATTGGCGACAATGCACCAATAAGGGACACATAGCTAATCTTGTGCTCAAGTTGCATTGCTTCTTCAGCCTCGGTTTCGCGCATTGCATCAAACGCCTGCTGCCGCCCCACCTGCAATTTGACAAGGCCGATAGAAAGCACACGACCAAGGTAGGAATCATCCGCTTTTGCAAGTTCGTATGCCTGCTGGAACTCTTTCTTATCAAGATGATTCTCAAATCCTTCAATGAGATCAGGGGGTATAAGAACCGTTCGGCGTAATTGCAAAAAGCACATCACAAGTAACGCAACGAGAGCGAAAGAAAGTGCGACAAAAACAATCACAAAAGTCGCACCAAGTGCTTTAATATAATAGACGAGTAAATTATCCGGTGCAGTCGACATCATGTCATCGCCACCTCTATTTGAATTTGCTTGAGGTATTGCTGGCACAACCGCTGCAGGCTCAGTCGCTGCTCCAATCACCGCTTCAGCCTCTGGGGGGGCAGGCGGCCCCTCTTCAGCAACCTGACCCACAACAACTGCCGCCCATTGAAGAACCATTCCTATTACAAAAATGCGGCACTTAGGCCGTAGATGATTCCTGAAAAACTGCATCTGTGAACATCCCTGCTTTCTGGCATATGAGCCCTAATCAACCACTCATCCTAAAGTGTAATCTGCATCAACAAAACGTCCTGACGACTGCTAAAAGTCTACTGGTTGTACTCCAAGAACATCAAACTTGCTACGTCGATTTACTTGCTAGACGGATTCAACTCAGCAGCCCACGTACTTTGTGGATAGTCCTTGATCAACCTTTGTCGTACTTCTGCCGCACGACGAGGATAGCCTCCCTTATTCCATAAATGAAACAACCGAAAAAGTGCTTCGGCGTGCGTGCCTGGGGCATCACCATACACCAGATCCACAGTTAAATATGCAATCAAGGCATCTTGATCCTCTTTCGTTTCGAGGAGCGATTGACCGAGCAGACTATACGCTTTGCCAAGCAATATATTGCTTGCGGTAACAGGCACTCCTTCAGGGTATGTTTCCGCAAGCATCGAACCAATAAGAGAGACTGCTTCATCAAAACGGCTTAAAGAAATGAGGCTCTCTGCCTGCCCAAGACATGCCATCATCTTCTCCTGTTCAATAAAGTTCCCTTCTAGATCAACTGATTGCACGTTTTCAAATTCTGCAATTGCCTCTATATGACGACCCTCTGCGGCCAGAACATTTCCTTGAAGTCTTTCTGCGCGAACCACCATGGGCGGGGGACCACGTGAAATTTTCTTATATAACGCCGCAGCTTTATCGTATCTCCCGAGGGCTCCCTCGAGATCTCCAGCAGCCTCGAGCAAATCATAGTAATGAATTGAACGGGTAAATTGGTCGAGTACCTCTTCAATATACGTTAGCGCTTGGGATAACCCTTCAGTCGTATCCATAGCAACATGACAAGCGGCTACCGATCGAACGTACGCATATTCACCACGAACCGCCACCGAGGCTCTCTGGATTTCATCTTCACTGACTTTTTTAATGGCTTCGAAAGCACCACCGAAGTCATTCTTTATGAGTCGCTTTTTTGCCTCAACCAAATTTTTCGGCTCGTCGGAATATTGAATCATCACAACATCTGTAACGCCTATTTCTCGAATAGTATTCGTAGAGCCTCTGGGCAGCAACCGAACCGCCTCAGTCGACACAGACTCTATTTCCCCAAATAACGTTTCTTCACTGGTAAACACCTGATCCGCTGCGACAACGCATGCTTCATTTTGAAATGCGGCATAGATACAACAGATCAGAAGCGCGCGAAGAACTAGCTCAACCAACCCCAGGGTACCGCTTCCCATTATCTCAAGATATTTGTGTTTCATAGTCTTTATCTGGTCCTTGAAATCGTTACAAACTCCTGCTGAATTGCGTCCAGCAATGCTTCAAATCTTTCTCTCAACGTATCCCCACCAAGGCCGGGATGCAGTTGGGTCTCAATTTTGATGTCAGCTTCGGCCTCTTTGAGCAAGCGAATTTTGATGGAAGTGTCGACCTCCTTCTGCGCCCATGCCAGTCGGCAGTCAGCAAGCCGATAACGCGCCTCAAAATAAATATCCCGCATCTTGTCAGCAACAGCACCACGCGAGCTAAATGCAGATTTTGAAACTCGACTCGCAAGCGACCCCCAACCCCAAACGATGCTTTCACCATCACCTACCATGACGCGACTACCGACAATCGCCTCACGAAAATACCCTCGTGCCTGTTCAAGACTTTGTGAATCCTGAGCCGCTTCCTGAAACAAATCCGCTGCATACTGCTGAAGCATTGGTGACCGATTGTTCTGTGGATCAGCCAATATGACTCTCATCTGCTCCACAGCCTCATCCCACTGACCAAGATTTGACCTGACCGCCACCAACTCACGTCGCCAAGAAGTCTTTGCCAACTGAGGAAGCTTGGCATGTGACAGAATTCCCTCTATTGCCAGAGCATCCTGAGTGAGAAAGGATTTTTTTTTGCCCTCTGGAACACTTGCAACAAGACCATCACCTGGGAACCCAAGCCTACCCAAGGTAACCGCCACCCATGACAGCACCTCTAATTGTTCTGTGGCAGCTCTTGTGAAGTCCAGCAATTGCCCAATGAACTCAATTTCGTCTTCCGAAAAACCATTTCGTTTACTTGTCGTGCTGTCTTGCTCGATGCGTTCTTCTACTCTTTCGATAAGTTTTTTTCCAACTGAGATAGACGTTCTGACAAGCCGATGCCTTGCTTCCTTGTTCGAAGATACTTTTGCTACCAAATCCTTCATTGCCTGCATTGCTAGGTCATATCGTTGAATCTTCGCAAAGCCCCGAATGCATACATGCAAACCAGGCTCATAAATTGAAAGCGGAAGTTCTATTGATGAATCTCGAAGAACCTGCCACGGCCCGTACCCCACGTGGGTAAGAAGTGAAAAAAGATCGAGGGAGTCATTATTTCCAGAGTGCAGAAAAATTTCGCAACGCGCAACAGCCCCAGCCACTGCAACTTCTAAACTTGTGTTCTGTAATGCCTTTTTTTCATCAATGGCTGCCAACCCCTCATCAAGAACGCGGCTTGCATCTTGAAGGCATTCCGTCATCAGCGTGCCCGATGTGCTGTTCTGCTCGTTGCCAGGATGTTGACAAAGATGCCATAGCGCGACTCCACCACGCAAAAGCACCTCAGCCCGCCCAATCACATCCTCATTGAGACTCTGCAGAACGTTCTTGATAGCTGCACTATTCCCATTTCGCAAGGCAAGGTTAATGCTCACTTCCGCGGCATCGGCAGAACATCCATCACGAGGCCATCGCCTCATGATCACCGATGCCATTTCACCCATTTGGGCCGTAGCACTCTCACCCCAATACGTATTTTGCTGAACCGCTAAAGCCTGCCAACTGGCAAACGCAAGAATGGCTGCTTTTTGGGCGATCGGATCATTTGACGAACGCTTCACGAGAAAGTTACTCAGAGAAACTGCCTCGTGGTACCGCTCGTCCTCATAAAAAAGGAGTGCTAATTGATACCGCAAAAGTGACAATTGCTCTTTTTTCAACTCTTGATCTTCGGCTAGCTGGCTCGGCGCAATCCTCAGCACCTCTCGAAGCTCTATACGAGCTACTGACCTCTGAGTTTCTGATGGATTCTTGCGGTAGTGCTCCAAGACTTTTTCAGCATGACGAAAGGATGCCGCAAAGCTACGGCCGAGTCGCTCAGCAAATGCCGCGTCCTGTCCACCTAACTTCTCAAGTAATTTGCGTGCGGATGCAGCATGAACATCACCAGCTTTCGCAACATCTCGGGCAAGAGTCCGAATATCGGCCAGCAGCGACTTCCGGGCGTCTTTTGAATCTGCAGATGATGCTTCCAGCCGTCGCCATAGTAATTCGGCTGAACGATACTTCATTGCCAAAAGATCTGGATCGAGCGGAGAGGCCCGGTTGCTACCGAGGGCAAATTGCCGAAGCCGTTCATCAAATTCTTGATCGTCCGTCAAACTCGTCGTGTTGAGCCAGGCGGCAAGCAATGTGTCAACCGCCTTCACTCGTAATTGATAAATTAATGTTTCAGAACTTGGTAATTTTGTGATCTCGAGCAGGACGTCCTGTCCTTCTTTTTGCCGACCTAGAGCAAGAAGAGTCTTTCCTTCCTCAAGTCGTGCCCAAAGTCCTGCAGAACGTGTTGGAGTAGACAGATACACCGCATGATACCGCCGTAGGGCATCCTCCAGGCTTCGGCCCCATTCTTTTGAGTACTGCTCGAAACATTCCGCCATTCCTGAGCATGCCTCAGCAGCAAGCAATTGAACCTGCACGCGACGACCCCGCAGTTTTTCACGACTCTGCTCCAGTTGATTCAGCACGCGACGATCCGTCGACGTAATCAACCGCTGGTCTCGAAATTCAGAAATAAGCGTTTCAACTTGCTTAAGTTCTTTCCCTATTGCGCTGAGTGCTGTCTGACCCGACCGAGGCCCCACAAAAACATGAACTGCAGACGAAAAAAATTGCTCGGCTTTACTACCATCTTTTCCAACAGTGGCTGCCTGATTCCTAAAAAGTCTCCCCATATCAAGAAAGACCATCCCCAACTGAAACGCGGCCTCGGCGGCAACCGACGGATCCTGATCGCCTTCAAGGAGCTGCTTGAAATCACTGATCGCTCGCTCAAACGCCCGCTGCCTTTGCTCTAGGTCTAAAAGCTCACGGCCGCTAGCCACGCGTTCATTAGCTCGCCATAAAGGAATCTTTTCACGAAACGAATCCGACACCGCCTCGTTGTGAAGAAGCTGGTCAAGTACAGCAATTGCGGTATCGTGATAGCCTTTTTCACCCAGAGCAGTAATGAGTCGTGAGGCTGATTGCTCTAGCGTCGATTCTGCATGAACTCCACCTACAAAGAGGCTCATCGATATCAGGCCGATAGACGAAATGACAAAAGGTGTACAGCCGGCAGGACCAAGCCGGAGGAAACAACACAACAGTCTTGCTGGTCCTTCCATAAAAACGTTTGCGACAAGTCGCCTCTCTGGAAAATAAGGGTGAAGCTCAACAGCTAATCAGCATCTTCAGGCATGTGCGGGTTAGCGGTTAGAAACCCAACCACCCGCCACTCCTAAACAAAAAATAGAGAAGAATCAAAATCCAAGAGATAATTATAGTCCCAACTGTTATTCGTTTGCTTTTCTCAGCCTCGTTCATTCTCTCGTCTCCTTTGTTGCATCCCCCACAGGTAACAAAGTCCTGCTACTTAATTTGTCTGTGTCTTCTTCAGGTGGCTCGTCTTGCATAGTTGCAGTTTAGTAGCTGCTGCTAAAGTTCGCCACGTTCACTTGCTAGGTTCATTCCATAGCGATAGATGAACACACAGGCCGTTATTGGAATGGCACGTGACGAAATTGAGGCACGGAAAGCAGATGTGCAAAGCAAGTGGACACTGCATGAAGAGTTTCACAGAAGAACGGGCATCTATATCAAGGAGACACGTGCAACAGAGTACAACCCCGGAACAGATGAAAACCGTTCACACCACCCACGACACAGACGAACACCAAGCAAGATAAACCAAGCCGAACACGATTACAAAAACTATGGACTCAGTTGAAAACTACTGCTCGTCTTTTGGCAGTTTGCCAGCAACGGCGTCCATAGCTTTGCCTGAGAGCAGAAACCCAATAACGCTGCATAGAAAAAATAAAAACGTACCAACATAAATATTTAATGTCGCCCCAAAACCTCCATAAAAACCAGCGACACCAGGTATCCATACCATCGTCAAGAAAACAATCAGACGCACAAAGAGTTTCATAGTTCCCCCCAAAGAAATTTAGTTTCACCCAAAGCGTACCAAACAAAGCAGCATTTTTTAATCGCCTGAAAATATGTCATCGTCGGGAGTGTCAAGTTTTGGCATAGGCACTCTTTCATCAATCCATTCGATTGCTTCTTGTAGATCTTCCATCCACCTAAGAATGTGTTTCAACTTAAGCAGAACAAACGAAAGCATGATGAGAACTGTGAGGAAACCAATGATTAGAAACATGATTAAAAGAGCTGTGCCGTCATACGTGCTCATGCCCGGCTTCATGAGTTTCCACGTTGCCGCTGTAAGCATCAAAACAGTAACTACTGCCAGAAGGAAAAACCCGCGTTTTATTTTCCTCAGTTCTTTGTCTGGGACTGAGTTGTGCATGTGCAAGTGCCAATTGATATCTGAATCATCGGTGTCATTCATGGTTCCCCTCCCTTTCTTGGTTTCAGAGTATGAACAAACAAAGCGGCATTTTTTAGACGGTGACTATTTCCTCGCACTATCCGCAGAAAACTCCTACTCTCAATGCACATTCATATTCACGGAGGAAACCGATGAAGGTTGCCATTTACGCTCGAGTCAGCACGGACAAACAAACAAAGTCAGTATCACAGCAGCTTGAACAGTGCCGGGATCTTGCACAACGTCAAGGCTACACAGTTGTGGCTGAATATTCTGACGACGGTATCAGTGGCGACAAGGTAGAAGAGCGTACCGAATTCGTGCGGCTTCTTGCTGACGCGAAAGCAAAGAAGTTCAAGCGAGTGCTTGCGTGGGATGCTGACAGGCTCGGGCGTACTGACTCCATGACAGCCGCCGAGATGCTGAACCCACTGCGGAAGGTTGGCATCAAGTTCGAGTTGGTGAAGCAAGGTGAAGTTGATCTAGCAACCCCTGGAGGACGGATGCTGTTTGCCATCATGCAGGAGCAACGGCACAAGATGTTGCTCGACACGTCCTCGGCGATCCTGCGTGGACAAGCCGGTAAGGCGAAAGCGGCATCGGGGTTCTATGGTGGGTCGGTTCCTTATGGCTACGTTGGACACACTGTCTTCAAAGGCAACCATAGACACACCACAATAACGCCATGCGAGACAACTGGGCCGGTAGTGCTCCGCATGTTCAAGAAGTACGCAGAACCAAATACAAGTCTTCGTGCAGTTGTGGACATGCTGAATGATGAACACATTCCAAGCCCACGCGGTGGCAAGTGGGGACGTTCAACAGTGAATCGTATTCTCACGCATCCTATCTATTCCGGTGTGTATCGGTGGGGTTTGCGGAGTAAGGGTGTCTACTACAAGCGAAGCGGATCGCAGATCGTCCCGAAAGAAGCCGGTGAGGCACCCTCATTCAGCGAACCTATCGTTCATCACGACGCCTTGCCGTCCGTAGTGCCCAAAAAGTTATGGGAAGCAGCACAGCAAAAGCTGATTGATCGACAGATAGCAACACGCCCTCGAGCAACCACAAAGGCACTCAGCGGCTTGATTGTTTGCAAGGAGTGTGAAAAAAACATGCACTCTGCCGTGACATTCTTTAGATGCAATACGAAGGGCTGCATTGGTGCACGTGTCGAGGAACGGAAACTACTTCAAGCACTATCGAGCGTAATCACCGAAGAACTACTCTCAAAAGACAAGATGCCGCAACGAAAGCGGGAGTTTGAGAAGTGGATACGTCAGAACCGCAAAAAAGACACAGGCGACACCCGCAGAAAGATGCTCGAAAAGAGGCTTGATGCAAGACAGCAGAAAGTTGCCGCAGGTGCGTCAAGACTGCTATCTGTCCCCGAAAGCCTCGTGGGTGACGCCACAGCCGCACTCGAGAAACTGAAGGCAGAGCAAGCCGCAGTTGCTAGACAACTAGCCGAATTGCCTGTGAGTTGTGACAATATGACAGATAGACAAAAGGACAAAACATATTTGCAGGCTGTTCGTGAAGTTGGTAAGAAACTCACGAAGGGAATGCCCGGGCAAATTAACGCTGCTCTACGTGCTGTTGGCATCTCGCTCGAATTGGACAAGAAAAAAGATGCGGTTTCTATTCTTATTTCGCCGGATGGGCCGACTTGTCCACAACGTAAAAGCTTTTGGACCATTTCAATCGTGGAAGACATTCACCTAGACATCCAACGCATATGCCAGACGCAGGCCAGACCTACTGTATTATCTCCCGTCCGAACCATTTGATCCAGCAGCCAACCAGTAGGGAAGCTGCCCAGCCATTGGTAGTTTACACACTTTTGCGGAATGAATCCCTTCACACGTCCGCACTTTTGATAAAGAATCTTCTGAGGGTTCTTGATCCAGACTGAGCACACCGATCGCGTCGCCACCCGGCGCTGAGCGACCAACTGTCATCTGGGCAATATTCACACCAGTTCCGCCAAACGCTGTACCGACATTCCCAATGATCCCCGGAACATCTTCGTGCATGAAAATCAGAAGTGTCCCATCAAGATAGGCCTCCAGACGATGCCCCTCAAGTTGAACAAGTCTGGGCATGGATCGACCGAAAAGAGTTCCTGCTGCACGATGCACATGGTCACCAACAACCAGATCAACAGCAACGACTGAGCTAAAAGCACCTGGGTCAGTTCTACTTTGCTCTACAAGTTCGATCCCTCGCTCCCGCAGCAACATCTCCGCATTAATGATATTGACGTCTTCAAGTGCTGTTTCAAGCAACCCTGCAGCAAATGCAGCCG
>WLWG01003349.1_pt1 | contig 10998 bp, 14 predicted proteins | sample 6712871 | NCBI WGS metagenome assembly WLWG01 (sample SAMN12718693, study PRJNA515312) | sponge metagenome | isolation source: marine sponge | host: Mycale hentscheli | place: New Zealand: South Island, Marlborough, Capsize Point | collected 2003-05-01 | reverse complement strand
CAGGAACAGGTTCATTTTATGGTACTACACCAACAAATTCAGTATTTACTGTAGGTAGTGATAATTCTACTAGAGGTGCTAATGGAAATGTTATGATAGCCTACTGCTTCGCAGAAAAAACTGGTTACAGCAAGTTTGGTTCTTATACTGGTAATGGTAATGCTGATGGTCCATTTATTTATACTGGTTTTAAACCTGCTTTTGTTATGTTTAAAAATTCATCTAGTGCATTATTTTGGCAAATGCATGATAGTGCTAGAGACCCATTTAATGAAGTTCAAAAGAGATTGGCACCTAACAGTTCTGATGCAGAAGGTAGTGGCTCAATTCCAATAGATTTTTTAAGTAATGGTATAAAATTAAGAACAACTGCAACAACATGGAATGAAAGTGGCTCTAATTTTATCTACATGGCATTTGCATCAGCACCCCTAGTAGGAACTAATAACATCCCAGCAAATGCGAGGTAAACCGTGTTAGGTATTACCGCCCTCTCACAATCTCCGATAGCTTCATTAGGTGGAACTAATGTTAATGTAGCTGTTACAGGTTTACAACTTACAGGAACCGTAGGAGCTTCAACTGTAATTGGACATGCAAATGTAAATGTAACAGGATCTTTACTTCAATCTAGTATTGGTGCTTCTACTGCAGATTTAAATACAGAAGTAAATGTAACAGGATCACAATTAACAATGGCTATGGGAGAAGAAACTCCTGTAGGAAATGCCATAGTACCGGTTACAGGATCACAATTAAATTTATCGCTTGGAACTTATTCTGTAAGTGCTGATGGTAATGTAAGTGTAGTTGTCACCGAGCATGACATGGTTACATCAATTGGTTCAACAACAGTAACAGCAGATGCTAATATTGACGTTACAGGAACACAGATAACAGCTAGCATAGGAGAAGAAACAGCAGACGTTAATACTCCTGTAGATGTAACAGGTTCTCAATTAACAACGGCAACAAATTCAGTAACAATAGAAGTAATAACAGAAGTCCCAGTAACAGGTTCTCAATTAACTGGATCTATAAATGGTCCATTAATTACTGCTTGGTCTAACGTAGATCCAGGTGTGACTAATACTTGGACTGAAGTAAACAAAGGAGTTTCTAATACTTGGACTGAAGTTGATAAGGCAGCTTAAAAAGGGTATAATACAGAATTATGGCATCAACTTTTTCATCAGATCTTAAACTTGAGCTTATGGCTACCGGTGAGAATGCCGGTACATGGGGGACTAAAACAAACACAAATTTAGAACTTGTTCAACAAGCAATAGCAGGTGTTCAATCAATTACTCTTTCAAGTGGAGGCACTAAAACTTTAGTTATGAGTAATGCATCAATTTCAGATGCTAGAAATATGGTAATAAAATTTGCAACCATTACACTTGCAAGTTCATCAACAGTAACCATACCAGACTCTATAGAAAAATTTTATATATTTGATTGTAGATTAATTACTAATCCAACAAACCTTACTATTAAAACTGTATCGGGAACAGGATTTACATTAGATTCTTCAAAAATTTACGCAGCATACGCTGATGGTACTAACTTAAATGAAGTATCACTAGATACATTAGGTGGTACAATAGGAACAGCTTCAATTGCTGATGATGCAGTGACAAATGCAAAAGTGGCTGATGATGCAATTCAAAGTGCTCAACTAGCGGATAATGCTGTTTTGACCGCTGCCATTTCTAACGTAAATGTGACAACAGCTAAGATCGCTAACGATGCTGTGACTGCAGATAAACTACAAAGAAAATTTACAATTAGTACATCAAGTCCATCAGGAGGAAGTGATGGAGACATTTGGTTTAAATATTCATAGGAGTTTAAATGGCTAATACCTATGGCAAAGTATCAGGAACATTTGAAGAGATAGATAATGCTTACGGCAAAGTATCAGGTACTTGGCAGGAAGCAGATGAGATATATGGTAAAGTTTCTGGAGTTTGGAAACTAGTCTTTGCAGCTTTTCAAGCAGGTTCAGTTCAAACATTAAGTTCTGGTTCTGGAACTTTTTCAGTTCCTCAAGGTGCAAACGCAATTCATATTCAAGCTGCAGTAGGTGGTGGAGGTGGTTCTATTAAAGGAGCTGATTATGATAAAGCAGGTGGTGAATCATCTGGTGCTGGTGGAGGATCAGGTGCTTTTGTATCAGACAAAGTATTTAGTGTTACCCAAGGTGAAACTTTAACTTACGCTATTGGTGGTGGTGGAGCTGCTAACAATAGTGGAAATCAATTTAATCTTTCAGCAAGTGGTGGAGCGAGTACAACCTTATCAGGATCTACAGCAGGAGCAATATTTACGTTAGGTGCAGGAGGAGGATCTTCAGGTACTGGAGGAAGTGTTAAAGGACCTTTGAGATCAAACAGTGCAGGTGGTGGGGGATCAGCCTCTATCGGTGGTACAGCAATTACATCAGGAACTTTTAGAGATTCAGATGGTTCTACAAAAAATGTAACTACTTTAACAAGTGGCCCCGTTAATTCATTTAATCAATCAGGCAATGGTTCTTCGGGTGCTAATAATGGTAACTGTGGTGGTGACAACTGTAGAATTAATGGATCTGGTGGTGCTGATTCTTATGCAGGAAATATTTCAGGGGGGTCTGGAGGATCTTCATCTGGTTCAGGTACAGCAGGATCTTCAGGAACACGTGGATCTGGTGGTGGTGGTGGAGCGGCTCAAGTAAATGGGGGTCGTACAAACGGTGGTTCTGGTGGTAGTGGTGAAATTCAGTATAGATTTTTACGAGTACAATAATTGTTTTTAAAACCACAAAAAATTATATTTAATTCAATACTTCAAAGATTTAAATTAAAAGATATAAAACCTAATCAGTCTAATAATAATCAAGAACTTATAGATCAACTTGAGATTGATATAAAACTTAATGGTTTGTTATGCCCATTAGTTGTTAATAATGGTGTATTAATTGATGGCCATCATCGATACGAAGCTATCAAAGATTTTTGTACTGAAACTCTTGTATATGTGGTAAAGGATAATGATATGGAAAAATTATTATCTAAGCTAAATAGTTATATTTGGTTTGATTACCAAGGTAAACTTGATGGAGACAGTTAGAATATTAGGATCTCTTATAGGTATTTCAAAATTAAATAACTTTGAAAAAATTAACGAAGAATTAATACCTGTTATTGAAAAAGATATTTGTCCTCCTAAGTACAGGGATAAATACTATAAGTCACATCAAAATGGATTTGCTTTTACTTCTGATAAAGCAGGACAATTAGATTCTTTCGAATCATTATACGGTGATCAATTACAATTAAATAAAAAATTTAATAACTTTTTTAATGAACTTAAAATAAATCTAAATACATTTTTACAAAACTTAAAGTACAAAGATGTTGATTATTTTATAACAAAATCGTGGGTAGCTTACACAGATAAAGGTGATCATATATCGGCTCACGATCATGGAGCTAGTCATTTTAGTTTTGTCTATTATGTTTTAAAAAATAAAAATCATTCTTCAATTACATTCTATGAACCGACTCAAAGATTCTATATGCCAGAAGCTACAGAATGGAATGATCAAAACCACCAAAGTCTATCTATTAATAATGAGCCTGGTCAACTACTAATATTTCCTAGTTCACTTAAACATGGAACACAAAAGACAGAAGAGTCTTCTCCACGTATATCAATAAGTGGAGATATTATAATGACTTCAAAAACTAACAAAGTAAGTGAGATTTTAATACCTAACCCTGCTACTTGGAAGAAGCTATAAAATGTTGTAAAATGGCTTATGCCTTTAAGAAATGTAAGAATAGCCCCAGGTTTTAATAAAGCAGATACTCCTTCAGGAGCAGAAGGCCAATGGATTGATGGGGACTTTGTAAGATTTAGATATGGACAACCAGAAAAAATAGGTGGCTTCACGGCTATCGGAGCTGAAACTATATCGGGACCAACAAGAGCGCAACACACTTGGACAGATTTAGAAGGTAATAGATATGCAGCACTTGGTACTTCAAAAGCTTTATATATTTATTATGAAGATAAATTTTATGATGTAACTCCTTTAGCAACAGCTTTGACTGGAGCTACTTTTACATCTACACAAAACCAAAATATTGTTACTGTAAATAAAACTAGTCATGCTCTAGATGTTGGAGAATATATAACATTTACTTCGGTAACTTTACCTGGTGGTGGGGCTACAGGTTTTACTGTAGCAGATTTTCAAAATTTTACCTATGAAGTTTTAACTGCACCAAATGCAAACACTTTTACCATTCAAATGAAATCGAATGAAACAGGTACAGGTATGAGTAGTGCAGGAAGTGCTTCTATAAACCCTTATGAAGAAATAGGGCCTACTATACAAACATATGGTTATGGTTGGGGTACAGGCACATGGAGTAGAGGAACTTGGGGATCTGGTACAACAAGTTCAACAGTTATCCTTGATCCAGGTACATGGTCATTAGATAATTTTGGTCAACAGTTAATAGCAACAGTTAAAGATGGTAAAACATTTGTTTGGAATCCTGGTGTTTCAAATCCACTAGAACAAAGAGCGGTGGTTATGACAGGTGCTCCAACAGCAACAAGACTTACTATCACTTCAGATAGAGATAGACATGTGGTTCATTTTGGAACTGAAACTACTATTGGAGATTCAACAACTCAAGATCCTATGTTTATTAGATTTAGTGATCAAGAAAATTTTAGTGTATATCAACCTACATCTATTAATACTGCAGGTACATTTAGATTGGATACAGGTAATAAGATAGTGGCAGCAGTATCTGGTAAAGACTATAATCTAATTTTAACAGACCAAGCAGCTTACACAATGCAGTTTGTTGGTCCACCTTTTACTTTTTCAATAAGACAAGTTGGTTCTAACTGTGGATGTATTGGTCAACACGCAACTGTATACGCAGATGGTAAAGTATTTTGGATGGGAGCAGGTGGAGGGTTTTTTGTATTTGATGGTACTGTTAAATTACTTCCATCACTTGTTGAAGACTTTGTATTCACGACTACCGGATCAAATGTAGGAATAAATTATTCATCTAATGAAATTATTTATGGATCACATAACTCTTTGTTTAATGAAATAATTTGGTTTTATCCAGCGGGAACACCGTCAGGTAATCCTGCAGTACAGAATAATAGAGCTGTAGTATATAATTATGTTGAGAATAGTTGGTCTACTATGACACTTGCTAGAAGTTCATATGCAGATGCTAGTACTTATGATGTGCCTTATGCAACAGAATATACATCTACTGCAACTCCAACAATTTCAAATATAAGTGGAGCAACAAATACTTTTGGTTCAACTACTTACTATGGACATGAAATTGGTACAAATGAAATTGCATTAAATGGTGCAGAAACAGCAATACCTGCATATATTCAATCAGGAGATTTTGATTTACCAACCGATGGTGATGGAGAATACTTATTAAGATTAAGTAGATTTTTACCAGATTTTAAAAACCTACAAGGTAATGCAGTTGTTACAATTTTTTTAAAAAATTTTCCTATTGATTCAGGCGCATCTTCACAACTTGGTCCTTTTACAATTAATGCTAGTACACAAAAGATAGATACTAGGGCTAGGGGAAGACTTGCAAATATAAAAATACAAAATACTGCAGTAGATGAGACATGGAGATTTGGAACATTTAGAGCAGACGTTAACCCTGATGGAAGAAGATAATGGCTAAGATAAACGTATATGTACCAGAACCACCACAAGAATATAGTGTAGAAGGATTTAGGCAAATAAACCAAGGTCTTGCGACTATTGAAAATCAATTAAATACTTCGTATCAACAAGACTTGAAAAACGAACAAGATTCGTTTAATTACTTTATGCAATGACAATAAGATATAAAAGCGAAACATTTGATTTAACAACTACTAACGTTACACCAGTTCTAACGTGCCCTAGTGATGCGACTATTATTGTAAAAAGTATACAAGCAGTACATGATACTGCAAGTAATGTAGATACTCACGCCTTAGTTACAAAATCAGGTGGATCAGCTAAAAAAATTTATTATGAAGAATTAAATAAAGCAACTACAAATATGGTTAAAGGATCTTTGAATCTAGAAGCAAGTGATGTTTTATCAATGCAAGCAGGTGCAGCTAATGAGATTACAGGTATTGTTAGTTATGCTTTAATAGACCGTTCACAGGAAAATGGCTAGAAAGTTTAAAGACTTTGTTGAAAGAGATAAGCCTAGGAAGAGACCTAGAAGACATTGTAAAAATCCTAATAAAAAAAAGAAGTTGCAGAATAATAAAAAATATAATAGACAGGGACGGAGACAAAAATGAGTGATATAATTAAAATACCAGCAGAAGCAAAAGAAATTGTAAAACATAAAAGGACTGGTAAAGTATATGCTAGTAAAGATGATTTTGATGCTGATGTTGCTGACCCCAATACTGACACTACTGTGGATGACTTTAGACAAGACCTTGAAATTAAAGTTACTAAAGTTTCTATGGGAGCAGAAACCAAAAAATAATGAAACCCCGAGGCGCAACTGAGTTGCAAATGGAAATGCTTGAAAAGCATGTTTCAAAAGATCTGTTAGATCAAGTACAAATATGTACTTCTATTCCTGGTAAAGTACCAATAGATACTAATAAAGTTAATATACTTTGGCAAAAAAATTCATGGGATCAACCTAATCTACAAAATTTTTTTAGAAATAAAGACAGGCACAATGAGTATGATTGGTATGTTTTTAATAGTCATTGGAACTATGAAAAATTTAGATACTTTTTTGATATACCAACAGAAAGATCTATTGTTATAAAAAACGGTATAGATAATTTTCCTATAAGAAAGATTTATAAAAAAGGAGATCCTATAAAACTTATACATCACTGCACACCTTGGAGAGGATTAAATATTGTTCTTCGTGCAATGCAAGAAATAAAAAACCCTAATATTATATTAGATGTATACAGTTCTACTCAAGTCTATGGAGATGAATTTAAAAAACAAAATGACGAACAATTTAAACCTTTATATGAACAAGCAGAAAAATTATCTAATGTAAATTATATTGGTTATAAGCCTAATGAATATATAAGAGAGGTAATGCCTAGCTATGATATGTTTGTATACCCATCTACATTTGAAGAAACTTCATGTGCTTCAGCTTTAGAAGCATTAGCTTCTGGAGTTCATGTAATTACAAATAACTTTGGTGCATTATATGAAACATGTGCAGAGTGGCCTGTGTATATAAACTATTCTACTAATTATGAAAGCATGGCTATAGCTACAGGAGAAGCTATTAATACTGCAGCTAAATATTTACATGAAGATTTTATACAAGACCATTTGGAAGAACAACAAAAGTTTTATAAAAGATTTTATAGTTGGGAGAAAAAAGGAATGGAATGGACAAGCTTTTTGAAAGGAGCGATTAGTGAAAGAAACAGTAAATAAAGACACTTACCAAACACTTAAAGAATTAAAAATAGATTCAAAACCTTTTGACAAAGCTATAGCACCTATATGGAAAAGTGAATCTAAAAATGAACAGATAAAACCTTATTCTATTTTTGTAGCTACTCCTGTACATAGTGAATGTTCAATACATTATACTAATGCATTATTAGGATTACAAAAATTAGCTTTTGAAAAAAAAATAAAAATAACATTTCAATTAATGAAATCCTCTCTTGTTACTCAAGGCAGGAATCTGTGTGTTGCAGGTTTTTTAGAATCTAATTATACTCATATGTTATTCATTGATTCAGATATATATTTTCATGCAGAATCTATAATTAAAATGATTGATAGAGATAAAGATATTTTATCTATACCTTATCCTTTAAAAACAATGATGTGGGATAAAGTTATGGATCGTATAAATAATAATGAAATCAAAACAATGAATGATCTTAAAAAATCATTTAATACTTATCCTATGAGAGTTGAAGATGATACGAATATTAAAATAGACAAAGGTGTTATGGAAGTAACCCATAGTCCAACAGGATGTATGTTAATTAAAAGATCTGTTATAGACAAGATGATAGAAGCATACCCAGAAAAGTCTATTGTACAAAAGACAGTTATTAATGGAGAGTATGTAGATAAGCCACATATGTGGAATTTTTTTGACACGATCCACGACCCAGAGACTAAGACTTATCTTGGAGAAGACTTCTCATTCTGTAAGCTTTGGAAAGATATAGGTGGTAAATGTCATGCCTATATAGGGGATACTATTGTCCATGTAGGAGAGCATCAGTATGAGGGACGCTTTGCTGATGAGTTGAAACTAACCAAGTAAAATGGTAATATTGTCTATAATTAATTAATTAGACTATGGATCCATTTACATTAGCATTAGCCACATTTGGCGTACAAAAACTCAGAGGAAAATCAACTAAGAAAGCATTACAAAGTGCAGCTTTAATAGGTGGTGGAGCCTACGCTTTAGGAGCTGTAGCCCCAACTTCATCTTTAGGTTCTATGTTTGCAGGAAAGGCACCCTTATCAAGTTTAGGTTTTGGTTCTCAAACTTATGGTGCAACACAAGGTTTAAAAACAATTCCACAATCAGCTACGTATGGTAAACAATTTATGAATCCAGAGGTAGTACAACAAATAGCAAAAAGTTCACCACTATCTGAAGCAGTAGTTGGTGCAGGAACAGAAGGTGCTAAAAAAGGAATAGTATCTAACTTGTTGGGTAAGGCAAAAGATAATCCACTTCAAACAGCAATGTTAGCTTCTAGTGTACTTCCTTTACTAGCTGGAGATGACGAGGGTGATGGTACAATACCAGGATATACAGAAGAAGATTATAAAAAAGCATATGAAGAACAATCTGCTAAGTTAGAAGGTGCTTTTGCTCCTGCAACTAATACAAGACCTTCAATGGATGAAACAATTAGATCGGATATGTTCTATGCAAATCAAGGTGGACTTGCAACTGCTATTCCAAAATTTAATAAGGGTGGTGTAAACTATTTACCATCTAAGACAGATCATAATGAAAATGATTATAATAATTATGTAAGAGCAGAAGGTTATGTTGAAGATGGTGCCGGTAACGGGGATAAGGATGAAGATACAATGTTAGCTCAATTAGCTGATGGAGAGTTTGTATCACGTGCAGATGCAGTCTTAGGCGCAGGTATATTATCCGGTGGAGATCCAAAAAGTTATAAGAGTATGAGAAAAGCAGGTGCTGATTATTTTTATGATCAACAAAAAAAATTAAAAAGAATTTACGATTTAGTTAATGACAACCAAACTAATACAGTTCAGTAAAGAAGAGGTAGATAAAATATGGCCTTTAGCAAAAGAATTAGTACACAAAGCTTGTATAAGAGCGGGAGGATTTATAAGTGAAGAGCATATTAAAGAGCATTGTAAAAATGGGACTATGCAGCTTTGGTTGGCTGTTACAGATTCTAACGAAATTTTATGTGTGGGGGTTACTGAGATTAGAGAGTACCCTAACTATAAAGTTTGTGATGCTAAAATTGTTACAGGTAAACGGTATAAAGAATGGTTTGATCAAATTGATAAAGTGGCTGAATGGGCTAAAGAACAAGGTTGTAAAAAAATGGAGATCTTTTCAAGACCAGGTTATGTCCCTTTATTTAAACAAAAAGGATATGTGGCAACACATGTTCAAGTAGAAAAAGAGTTATGATAAATATTAAAAAGTTAAATATAACAGAAAAACTAAAACTATTTAAAGAGTTATATAAAGATATATCAGGTAAAGGTATTGGTGGAGATACTGAACTTGCTCATATAAATAAATTTGAATCTACGCTTTTAAAAAGTGTTGGTGGACAAGGAAGTATTAACCCTACTACAGGATTAAAACAATATCTTGGTGGTGGTGGAGGTGGTGGAGGTGGCTCTGGCACACAAACAACTATTGCTAGAGAAGCACCTGGAGTAGAGGCTAGAAAATTAGCTTTATATGATGAGGCTGCTAATTTAGCTAAAACTCCTGTAAATATTCCTGGTATACAAGTTGCAGGTATTTCACCTTTAGAACAAGCAGGTATAACTCAAGCAGGACAAACAGGAGTTGGTGCAGGCACAGTTAATTTAGGTATAGGATCTCTTCAATCTGGAATGGCAAATCCAAACATAGGACAATTTTTAAATCCTTATCAACAGTATGTTACAAATGAAATTGGTAGACAAGGACAGATAGCACAAAATCAATTAAATGCTTCAGCTATAGATGCTGGTGCTTTTGGTGGAGGTAGACAAGGTGTACAACAAGCAGAGTTACAAGGAAGAACTTTACAAGCAATGGGTCAAGCACAGGCTCAAGGTTTTCAAACTGCATTAGGCGCAGCACAAACACAAAGACAACAACAACTTGCAGGTGGACAAGCATTAGGTCAACTAGGTGCACAACAACAAGCTATGAGTCTTGCAGATATAAATGCACAGATGCAAGCAGGTGCAGTACAAAGAGGTATCGGCCAAAGAGGTCTAGATGCTATAAGAGCAACAGAATTACAAAGAGCTTATGAACCTTATCAAAGAACTGAATTCTTAAAAGGTATTATGACTAACTTACCAACAACACAAAGTAGTATTACAGCAACCACGTCTCCCGGCTCTAATCCTTTAGCTCAAGCAGCAGGAGCTGGTTTAAGTGCATATGCAACTTATAACATGATGCAACCGAGGTAGTTATGGATAAAGTATTGACTAGAAAAATGTTTAAGGCTAGATACTTTCAATCTTTAAAGCCAACTATTAAATATTATAAAGAAGGTGGATTAGGTTCACTTACTCCTCAAGAAAAAGCTATATACGCAGCAACCTTTGCTGCACCATTACTTCAAGCAAAAGGAAAAGGAATTAGTCCTGTGTTTGATGCACTAGGTCAAGGTTTAGAAAAATTACCTGCAACTATATTATCAGTAGAAAAACAAAAAGCTGCATCTAAAAAAGATTTTACAGAA
>WLWG01003348.1_pt1 | contig 10999 bp, 17 predicted proteins | sample 6712871 | NCBI WGS metagenome assembly WLWG01 (sample SAMN12718693, study PRJNA515312) | sponge metagenome | isolation source: marine sponge | host: Mycale hentscheli | place: New Zealand: South Island, Marlborough, Capsize Point | collected 2003-05-01 | reverse complement strand
TAAGGCCCGCTCGAATCATGCGCCATATATCCGCCCAACTGACTCTCGAAGGCTCAGAGCGCGAGAAGGACGTCTTTACGAAGCCGTATTAGAAGCATTTGAGACCATACCGCCCCAAGCGTCCATCTCAGCAGCCGAAGGCAACCTCAGTAGTACTGACTATCTGGCGTTGCTGTTAGAGGCTCTAGGGCCGTTACAGGCGGAGCTAAACGCCACTTTGTACGAACAAGTCGCCGAAGGAGCGGTTGAAGGCTCGTTTCTGGTACGTGACTCGATAAACCAGAGCATGAGACGTCTTGGCTCACCAGTCAGGCTCGGACCAGAAGAACCAGTTCAAAAAGCGAAAGGCGATGATCTCGTACCGTGGGGTATTTCGTTAGCGACATTCGATCAAACGAATCCGGGTGCAACGACATGGGCTACTCGGCAATCAGCGCAACTGATCTCGAACATGGCACGAGAGCAGCAGCAAACAATCCAAGGATTAATTAGCCGTGGGTTTACGGAGCAGCAGCGTTTCCAAACAGGACGAGTAGTTACGGGACGGACTACTCAACAGACTGCTCGCTCTGTTCTTGACATCCTCGAAGAGATCCGACCCGGCAGCAGCCACGCCAACGCATTCGCCGCAACCTTCGGAGCGAACGTTAACGGACTGTTCCCCTACTACGCCGATGCCGTTGTTAATCGAGGCAACAAGTTAGCCGCCCAGCTTTCAAGCAAGGGAGTGCCACCCGAACGAATCCTCGAACGGGTTTCTGCTGATGCGACTCGATACGCCGAGAAGCTGAGACGATCCAGAGCGCGCATGATTGCAAGAACAGAAGTGGCGCAGGCTCTCAACCAAGGTCGCAACGAGGCATATCAACTAGCAGTAACGCAAGGACTCGTGAACCCTAACAACGCAGTGAAGCAGTGGGTGACCGGACCGACTGACGTTTGCCCGATCTGTACGTCGCTTGCCGGTAGCACCGTACCCGTTTTAGAAGACTTCCCAGACGGCGACCCCGGTTTCGTACATCCGAACTGTCGTTGCTATAGCCAGCTAGTCCCAAACATCCGCCAGTCACCAAACGCAGTAGGTGGAGGCAACCCGAACTTCCCAATGGGATCTCGACAGAACCCGACGACGTGGCAGTTTGCGGACGGCTTCAGAACTGCGCCATCCCCAACAACGACGTTCCGCCCACCAGTCCAGTTACCGAGAGCGTTTCAACCTACTAAAGCTCCACTCGTTATTGACCCGCCGCCTCCCGTTCTCGATGTCGGCACACTCCCAGCCTTAGACGAAACAATCGTTCTAACAGCAGAGAACAAACGAGAAGCTGAACAAATGCTTAAAGAGCTACGAGCCGTTTCGAAGGCAAACTCTAAACGTGAATTCGATCTACTCGACAATGAGCTAGACCGAGTGCTTGGCGGTGAAGGCATGATCGCACCCCCGCAAGTAGTTCGTAAACGAATCGGCGATCAGATGGTTCTGGTTGACAAGAAAACGAACCGACCCGTTGAAGGCGAATGGGAATGGTGGTTTGAGCTACCGAAACAAGATCGAGAACTGATTAAGACATGGGGAGGTGTTGGCCGTAAGGGTCAGGGCGGATTGCAACCAGACATGGCAGCAAGCATGATTCAGCGTCGAGTCCCAGAAGCAGACACGGACAGCGCAGCTTTCCAATGGTTCGTCGATATTAAAGTCAGGCAAGGACTCCACGGGAATATTGCGAACGGTTCAGCTTGGCGAGTAGCTGACCGACTGACTCCCGCTTTCTATGACGACCTTGCCGAGACTGGTGTTGGCAGAGAGATCCTCACTAACGACAAATCAGATGAGGTCTTACAGACTCTCTTGGAATATGCACGCCGAGGAGAACGAGGTTACGAAGACGAGCTTGGCAGCGTGCTCAGTCTGGCAAGCGGTGGCAGTAATCCTTGGGACATGACCATCGACGAGTATTGGCAAGAGCTATACGACGTTGCAAACAAGCGGGCAGCTATTCAACCGCTCAGAGTCACCGACGAGTTTGGAGCCGAATATCTACCGGGCGACAAAGCGATCATCGACCGTTTCGACGAGCTAGTACCTAAGCGATTAGTTGATGACCAAGACGCCGCAGTGAGTACAGCCGCTGGTATTCAGAACTTGCACCTCGACATTTTAGAGCAAGCCGCTATCCAAGGATTCGTATGAGCACACCGAAACCACCAGCTACTGACAAGATCTTTGAAAGCTATAACCGGCGGGCACGTCGTCGCGAACAACCGGAGCAGCGAGGCAAACGAAGAGCGGCACGCTTGCATGAAGTGTTGGCATCACGTTCGCAACGGGCGCAAGGAAAAAAATAAGAGAGCGCCCCGCAGGACGCCCTCTCACTCAGCGTTTCTAGCGGCTGAACTGATCTACTACCAGATCCAGAACCGCAGGACGTTGAGTCTCCCGCATATGGATTGGGGTTCGGACGTGCTGGGTACGGGCATCGATTCCATCGAGGATGGTTACGATCTCGTCGCCTCGCAACTCCTCTTCGTCGATCCCGTGAACGACTCGGAACATCCGGACATCGGTCCGTGTCTCGTATGCGTTTCCGATGGCTTCTTTCTCGATGACTGCGCCGCAGCTATCGCCGAAGTCATCCACAATCACATCGCCGAGTTTGAGTTCTGTGACCGGAACTGACTTAACCGGTAGGGCTGTTTTCTGAATTGCCATCACGAGGTTGGCGTAGCCTTTAGCTGAGGGTGTTTCGAAGTCTGGACTGTTAGCGATGGTCTGCATTGCCCGGCTGATGTCGAGGGCGATTGCGTTCGCTGTAGTCACTCTGATTTCGACTGGCTCACGACGGTAGTCGGCATGTGCGCCTGTTTGCTTGTCTTCGGCGCGTCGTGAATCATAGTCATCGGTTAGCACGTCGATTATTTCGTGCGTCTCGTCCCAGCTATGTTTGTAGTCTTGGCCTTCGTTACGCTCCCGGCCTGCCGCCTCTGGCATGTTATGGGTGTGGTGGGTAATTACTGACATTTAGGTGTCTCCTATGTGTGGTGGTATTTCCAAGTATATGCCCTACGGATCCGAAGCACAAGTCAGGTGGGTACATTCTTTAGAAAGTTTCAGGAGGCACAACACCCTCCAAATATTCCCAACAACGACGGACATCATCCGCCGCCTCGTTAAGAAGAGCAACACCTAGATCCTCAGGAATGTCGTGAGCTTCTAGCGAGTTGACTAAACGCCACAACGCTTTTAAGTAGACCGGCTTCATCGCTTGCTTCTCCAAAGATACTGTGGGCCTCGATGCCTTTCCGGTCGATCCGAGAGCGTGGTTTCTTGACGCTCACAGGTTGGGCACACCACCCGCTCAATTAAGCCTGCTGATTCTGCTGCTTTCATAAGCGGGCCTAGGAGCCGTTTATCGTGAAGCTCTACACCCCATTGCTCTAGCTTTGCGTGGACTGCGTCGGTCGTCCATTGCGTGGTTTCGTGCGACTGCCGAGCTACTTCAACGATTGCCCATTTGACAGCGCGCTTCGCTTCCACGTTTGCGTTAGCTTCAACTCGTGCCATGCCTTCATCACGTAGTTGCTCACCGCTGAAAAGGTCACTCATAATTCCTCCAGTTTCCAGTCGTAGGGTTTGAGTGGTGTTCCGTGGTGGGTGATGTCGAGAAGGCGTTGCCATTCTTTGGCGTAACCTGCTTCCCGTCTTTCTGCAATGGCGCTGTAAGCCATGAAGCCGAGAATGATAAATGGCTCTAAGGGAATTCCGTCAGGAGAGTTCATAGTGAATCTGGCTTTCTTCAACTTCGTAGCTAACCATTGCGGATAGGTTCTCTCGCAGTTCTGCTTTAGTGTTTCCTTGGGTGTAGGTCCAACTTCCTTCTCGGTTCTCCAGTATTTCGTCATCGGAACTAATGACAAGTTCGTCAATCGTTTTCCAGAGTGCGATATGGATGACGCCGGTTGGACTCTCCCAGTCGTCAGCTTCAACCGTGTTTACATGGAAGTCATTAAGAATAGTCACGAGTTCTTTGTAGGTAACCCCGCAACAGTCTTGGGTTTGACGGTAACCGGGGTAAGCGCTTCCGCACTCGACGCAGTGTGTTTGTGGGTCGATCATTCTGTAGCGCTTTCGGTCTCGCATCCGGTACTGCATTTAGGTGTTCCGTAGTAAGTGTCGTTGCGATATCGGTAGACAGCGACGCTCAGGTTTTGAAGCGGGGTTTCGGTCCCGCACCATGCACAGGAAAAATCGATGTGCCCGCTTTGTACGTGGGCCATCGCTTCTCGCTCCGTGGCTGGTCTGAAGCTGTGTAACTGGATCGACATAAGTCCTCCGTGGTGGTAGTGGTGGTATTTCCAAGCATAGAGCCTACTGATCCGAAGTGCAAGTTACGTTTATAAATATCTACGGATCCGCAGAATTAGAGTCTGGACTTGACAGCGTTCCAATAGGTAACCTTTGTTTTGTTGGGAGGCTCCTATGCCAAACGCAGCGAAGCTCGTTGAACTATCTATACAAGAAACATCTGGTGTAGATCATCCTGCTCACCTTCACGAAGGTTGGGTAGTGATGAAAGAAGCGGGCGTTTTAAGCGAGGCTCTGGGTGAGATCGACCAACACTCAACAGACACCGAATCACGGGAGAAAGCAGTGGATTTAACACCCACCGAAACAACTCCGGTTGAAGAAGAGCAGATTACCGAAGCGACCGAGGTCGTAGAGGTTGAAGCGTCTGAAGATGTTACAAAGGCAGAACAGCTTACCGATCTCCGCAAAGAGCTTGCAGAACGCGACCAGCGAATCCAAGCACTAGAGGACGAACGTGAGTTTGAAAAGGCAGCCTCGACCGTTGACGGTTGGGACCACCTTTCAAAGTCAAGCGATGAGCTAACCACTGCACTTCGTGACATTCGACGCGCCGCTCCGCAAGCAGCCGCAGTAATCGAAGAAGCATTGACCACCGCAAATGGTCAAATGGAATCAGCCGGACTCTTCAAAGAACTTGGCACAGATGCCACGTCCGAAGAAGAAGACGCTTTCGCAAAACTGACTCGTCTAGCAGACGAGCGAGTTGAAGCGGGAACCTCCACTAACTTCTCAAAGGCCATGAGCGATGTTGCACTCGCTAACCCTGACCTTTATCAGTCCTACCTAGAGGAGAAGAGTTAAATGGCGGCCTATGAAGAAAGCCAAATGAAGATTGGCACTTTGAAAGCTGGCGCAGACTTATCAGCAAAGCAGTATCACCTCGTGAAACTTGCTTCCGCTACGACGGTCACCTATTGCGCTGCAATCACTGATATCCCAATCGGTGTTCTACAAAACAACCCTGCGTCGGGCGAAGTAGCAGAGATCACTTTTATCGGTGTCACTAAGATTGTTGCGGACGGCACCATTGCCGCTGGCGCAAACATAGGCACCTCAAATGATGGTCAAGCTGATTCAATCGTCGCCGGAACTGACACCACGGTCCGCCTAGTTGGCACGGCCATTGGCGCAGCTTCAGCGGGAGAAACCTTTACCGCACTTATCAACTGCGCTGGCGCAGGCCGAGCGGCATAGGAGGATTGACTTAAATGCCACAACCAACAGTAAGCGACGTACATATAGACGCGATACTGACCAACATGTCGGTTGCGTACATGCAAGAAGCAGACAACTTTGTTTCTTCTCGTGCGTTCCCGCAAATCCCAGTTCAGAAGCAAAGCGATAAGTACTTCACGTACTCGCAAGCTGACTTCTTTAGGGATCAGGTCCAGTTGCGCGCCGACGGAACCCCATCAGCAGGAACCGGCTACTCGTTGAGTACCGCAACCTACGCTGCTGAGGTTTACGCACTGCACAAGGACATTGGGGATCAGGTTCGAGCGAACGCCGATAACCCACTAGACCCAAGCATGGATGCGACTCGTTTCCTCACTCAGCAAATGTTGATTCGTCAAGAAGTTGACTTTGCTGCGAATGCCTTCACGACCGGCATTTGGGATAACGACGTAACTCCCGGCACGCTTTGGAGCGCCGCTGGTTCGACACCTATTGCGAATATCGAGACAGGCAAAAACACTGTCTTAACTGCAACGGGTTACGTGCCAAACACGCTCATCCTAAGCTACAAAGCATTCTCGGCGCTGGTAGATAACGCTGACATCGTTGACCGGATCAAGTACACGACACAGGAATCAGTAACACCAGATCTCCTTGCACGTGTATTTAACCTTGATCGGGTTCTGATTATGTCGGCTACCTATAACACAGCCGCTGAAGGAGCAACAGCGTCCTACTCCGCCGTAGGCGACAGAGACGCTCTCCTGTGCTACGTGCCAAGGAATCCGGGCCTCATGGTCCCTTCTGCTGGCTATCAGATGGTCTGGAGCGGCATCAGTGCCGGTCTTGGAACTTCGTCAGCTATCAGCCGGTTCCGCATCGATGAATTGAAAGCGGATCGGATTGAGATAGAAGCGGCTTGGGATACGAAGATTGTTTCTTCTGCTCTCGGTTACTTCTTTAGCAACCCGGTAGCCGCCTAATACCACTAACCACCTAGTGATGATTAGGGGTCGGGTCGGATTACCGGCTCGGCCCCTTATCTGTTTCTAAGGAGATGCAATGGCAGGCTTGGTGCCTCCCTATCCAGCGAAAAGTCGGCAGTTCGTAAACGACGTCTTAGTAACTAGGAAAGACGCAATCTTCATGGGTGGTTGTTTCACTTGTGGCACTGGCGGTTTCACGCTGGATAGTGCAACCGAAGGCGTGCTTAATACGAGCACTCTTGGTGGTACTGGATCAGTAGTAGTTAAAGCGTTTAATGGCGTTGATAACACTGGGACGCTGATCTATCAGCAAGCCATAGCGGAAGATGCGTCTGAGAACGTTAACTATGATGGTGGTGTGGCCTGTCCCGATGGCTTATATGTCGAAGTATCAGAAAGCGGCGCTGGAAATCAAACGGGCACAATTCTTGCCCACTGGAACGATTAAGGAATAATCATGGCTCTTATCCCTCCCCCATACGCCGCTACCGCTTCAGCAGTGGCTGACACGTCGGTGACAGTTCTCACTGGTGACGGCATCTTTTTCGGTGGATGTTTCACTTCTACCGGTGCCAAGGTCATCAAGATTTATGACAACGTGGCTGATTCGGGAACGCTGATCGCTCAGGTCACTCTTGCCGCTAACGAATCAGTCAATCTTCGCTATGCCGGAGGGATCAAAGTTGGCACTGGGATTCGGGTCACATTATCGGGGGCTGGCACTCATGTCGGTTCAGTGTTCTACGGCTGATGACTTGGACTTACGGCGGCGACCCGGCGGCTAGCGCTCTAGCTGCGATCCGGTTTTTGACTGGTGACACCGACACGAACGATCAACTCATCAACGATGAGGAAATAGCGTGGACCAATAATCAGGTCACTGGTTCTGACACGGCCACAACGGCTCTCTACGAAGTCGCATATCGGGTGATGATAGCTATCGCCTCAAAGTTCAGCAGGCTCGCAGATCAAAGCGTGGGCGATCTGAAGGTCGATATGTTCCAGAAGGCGACAAACGCTCGGGAACAGGCAGCGCTTTTGAAGCAACAAGCACTAAGAGAAGGCAACACGCCAACTCCGTACGCTGGCGGCATCAAAATATCTGACAAAGACATTGACCAAGAGAACCCAGACATCGTTCCAGAGTTCTTCTCACGAGGCCAATGGACGAACAAGCGTGGCGGTGCTGAAAACGTGGTGAGTAATTATTCTGGAGCGGATTGATGGCTTTACAATCCCAACAGTTCATGACTGACCTCAAAGTCAACATGACACCGGATACAGTGCAGATTCGTACTGCCTCAACAGTCAACAGTTATGGTGAACGAACGTTTACCGGTGGTGCAACAACATACGACGCTTACATCATCAGGGTCGAAGAAGCACGACGAACGGTTGAAGATAATCTGGTTGATGTTGACTTTATTTGTTACATCCCGAACGCCACGATTGCGACAGATGTTGATAGCCAAATAACGTTACCTGCACCCATTTCGGAGACTAGACCGATCGTGCGAGTCAATACGAAACGTGATCCGCTCGGGCAAGTAGCTCAGGTCATTTATGTTGGTTCGAAATCTAAGCGAGGCTGACAAGTGGCTGGGAAAGATTTCGACAACTTAGACAACGTGTTTAAGCAGATAGGAATTGACGCGCGCCTTTCCCTTTCAGCAGCCTTGTTCGCTTCAGCAGTAGACGTGGCAAATAAGGCAGACACTCTTGTCCCTGTTGATGAAGGCATCCTCAGAGCTTCACAATCGATCACGCCACCAAAAACTCTCGGCACAAATCCGACAGCACGCATCACTTATGGAGGGCCATCAGCGCCATACGCTTTGGTGCAGCACGAACGGCTTGATTACGATCACCCTAAAGGTGGGCAAGCAAAGTATTTGGAAGAACCGTTCCTAGAAGAAGTAGGTGCATGGCCAACTCGGTTCTCAGCACGACTCAAATTAGCAAGTAGATACCTGAGGTGATCAATGGCGTTCCTACCTGAAATCGGCACATACCTAGCAGCGACCGTGACTGACACCACACTCACGCTTGGAACGAACCTTTTTCTTGGGCGGCTTCCAGATACACCTGATACCTGCGTTGCACTGTTCGAGACTGGTGGATTAATCCCAGAAGAAACAATGGGTGGTTCATCGCTACCTGCTTACACTCAGCCGAGATGCCAGATTCTGGTGCGAGCCGCTGATTACGCTAGCGCCTCGTCGCTCGCTGAGGATTGCTTCAAGAAGGTGACGTTGATCGACAACGAAGCATTATCAGGAGTGCGCTATTTGCGTGCTGCTGGAATTCAATCACCGTTCTACCTTGAACGAGATGGCCAAGAAAGAGTTGTGTTTGTATGCAACTACCAGACCCAAAGAGTCCTGACGTAGCGGATGCGTATGGCGAGATTCGTCGTACGCCTGAGCATCAACGTGAAACTCGTACCGAGGTTCGTTGCGGTAACTGTGTGAAGAAGTTGGCGTTGATGGTTACGGCTCCTTGGCGTATCCAATGCCCACGCTGCAAACAGATCAACGAGTCAGCGTAAAAAGCAAAAGAGCCGCCTCCGTAGAGGCGACCCCTCAGCTTAGGTTTATAGAACTACGACGAACTCGTTAACGAAAGTTGACGCAATCGGCATGCAAGGGTAAACGCTTTCACCTGTTTCTACGTTGAAGAATTCCCGTGGGGGTTCTTGTCCGCATGGGTAGCTGGCGGCTGCGTGCCAGTCTTTGCAGTCGCACCTGATGCAACGTACTTCGTCACCGTCGTAACCAAAGTGGTGAGTGTCGAAGTGCTCACGTGATTCAGCGACGGTGCCATCGAATGCGATTGGGCGAGTGCCGCAGGTTTCAGCTAGTAGTTCTTGACCGGGACGTGAACAGAGGTACATATTCCATGCTATTTCTGGCATGGGTGCAGGGTCAGTGGTGAATGCTTGACGGGTTCGTCCAGTCTCACCCACAACCTTCATTTGTTGTTTTTCGGTTAGATCGGCAAACTTCATGTGATTTCTCCTATTGTTCGGGTCACCCACAGAACGAAGTCGAACCAGATGTTCTGGTGAACTTTGACTGAGGTGATGATTGCTGCCATATAATAATTATGTCTGCTAGGGGTCCCCCTGTCAAGTCAATATAGAACAAATCTCAAAAAAGAAAGAACCGCCCCGAAGGGCGGCTCAATCGTTGGTTAGTGTTGATTAGCCTTGACTAACTCTCAAACATGAAAGCTCTACCAAGTCAGAGGCGTCGAAGTCGAATGTGGCACCTGCAAAGAATTCCCGAACCGTGGTTACGGTTACACAGTCGCCGGTCGTTGTAACGCTTGCGACGGTTCTGAATGAGTCTTCGCAGAAGAATCGGAATCGATCTCCGGCGGTTAAATCTTCGGCTCGCTTTACGTTTTCGGTTACTTGGGTTTTAAGTCTTGCTGTTGTTACTGACATTTGGCTGTCTCCTTGATTTGAGGTTTCGTTTGCTGCCATACAATAATCATACATGCTAGGGGTGCCCCTTGCGACTAAATCAAGTAAAAACCTCAAAATAATTTGAACGTACGCAAGCAGCACAAACGCATGGACTACACTCGCCAGCAGTGACCTCTGTGTCCAGTGCCCTACGTGGCCGGTCTCTTTGGCCGCGCCATTCCCAAACAGGAGGCGCGATGCCTAAATATAAAGTGACCGGCGGCGATGACGGCGAGTCTGGAATTGAATTCTCAGGCAAGCGCTACGAACCCGGTGCAACTGTCGAGATGCCAGCAAAGAAAGCTGATTGGATGGTTGATATCGGAATCCTTGAAGCAGTCGGCGGTAAACCTGCCCCTGAAAAAGATGAGGACGAATAATGCCTACATTCATTCACGGCAAAGGAACCAAAACCTATCTTGACGAATTTGATCTCAGCGATTATTTCAACGCTGCGGATAGCACGTTCTCAGTTGAGACAGCCGACATCACTGCGTTCGGTGCTTCATCAAGATCTTTCCTTCCCGGTTTACAGACTGCGACGATGGGCCTTAGTGGCTTGTGGTCTGCTGACACTGACGGGTCAGACGAAGAACTCAACGCCCTACTAGCTAACGCCACCAGCCCACTTTCCACTGTGGCGATTCAGGCTGGCACGATTGGCAACAAAGCAATCCTGATGCAGTCAGACGAACTGACTTACAATATTTCGTCACCTGTATCGGACGTCGTTTCTGTTAGCGCAGATTTCCAAGCTACTACTGATGGCACAACGAACTTGACGTATTCAGGTCAAAGCGGTGTGCAGCTAACGACTGGCGCTTCAATAGCGTTCGGTGCGCTCGGCAATCTTTCGTCAGTTGATAACGCAGCGTCAAGCGCTAATGGCGGCTTCGCTATCCTTCACGTTCCCACTAACTCGGTTGGTGGTGGCGTCACAACAATCAAGGTTCAGCATTCGGCGGATAACACCACGTTTGCTGACCTCATCACGTTCTCTAC
>WLWG01003347.1_pt1 | contig 11000 bp, 12 predicted proteins | sample 6712871 | NCBI WGS metagenome assembly WLWG01 (sample SAMN12718693, study PRJNA515312) | sponge metagenome | isolation source: marine sponge | host: Mycale hentscheli | place: New Zealand: South Island, Marlborough, Capsize Point | collected 2003-05-01 | reverse complement strand
ACGCTACAGCTTGGAGTTATAGTTATTATGGTTCTAATGGACAAATTTATACAAGTGGTTCAGGAACAGCTTATGGTAATTCTTATACAACAGGAGATTATATTGGTACGTATTTAGATTTAGATAATTTAAAAATTTATTTTTCAAAAAATGGTACACTTCAAAATTCAGGAACAGGTCATACTATTGTAGACCCTAGTACTTTTCGTAATACTAATTCTACTAGAAGATATGCTCCGATGTTAGGAGATGAACAGAGTGGTACTTCTTATACGTTACAAACTAATTTTGGAAATGGCTGTTTTGGCTCAACTCAACTTACAGGTACAACTTACTCAGATGCAGGGGGAAAAGGTACATTTAAATACGATATGTCAGGTACATTTGACGGAAGTTCAAAAGATTTTAGAGCATTATGTACTCAAAACTTAGGAGCTTATGGAGGTTAATTATGGCAAACTATATTTCATTTAAACCAAACGATTATTTTAACATAAAACTTTACACAGGAACAGGTGCAGCAAGTCAAGCTCAAACAGGAATAGGTTTTGCCCCTGATATGGTTTGGATTAAATGCAGGAGTGCTGCGGAATCCCATGTTCTTGGCACAACTGTTCAAGGAGGAAACGCCTACCTGATTCCTGATACTTCTGCCGCTCAAGCAAGTCTTACGACTTATCTTAAATCTTTTGATGCTGATGGCTTTACTGTTGGATTAGCTGGTTTTACTGGAACATCAGGTCCAAGTTATTTAGGTTGGTGTTGGAAAGCTGGAACAACTTCAGGAATAACTACTGATGGCTCAACAACAATTACACCATCAGCTTATTCTTTTGACCAAACAAGAGGAATTTCAATAGTCAAATACACAGGTAATGGTACATCAGGTGCTAAAATTGCTCATGGATTAGGAACTACACCATATATGGTTATTGTTAAAAGATTAGATGGTAGTGGGAGTTGGGATATAGTTAGCACACTTTTATCGGATGCTACTTACTATATAAGATTAGATACTGATGGTGGTCAAGCAACTGGTACTTGGGCATTCAATGACACTTTTCCTGATAGTGTTAATTTTACAGTTGGGGATAATGCAGAAACAAATTCTTCAGGTGGAAATATTGCTTATTGTTTTGCTCCAGTAAATGGATTTAGTTCTTTCGGAAACTACAAAGGAAATGGAAATGCAAGTGGGCCATTTATACAATGCGGATTTAAACCTGCATTTGTAATTATTAAAAGAATTAATGGTACAAAAGATTGGATGATGTACGATAATAAAAGATGGTACACCAATACTAATACGACTGATTTTCAAAATACTTGTTTTGCTCTTAAACCTAATACTAGTGTTGCAGGTTTTGCTTCAGCAAGTGATATTGATTTAAATTCACAAGGTTTTAAAATTAGAACAAGCGGTGGATTAGTAAATGAAAGTGGAGACAACTATATTTATATGGCATTTGCAGATCAGCCCACAGCGTTTAATAATGGTGACGCCGCAACGGCAAGGTAGACTATGTTATTTGGTCATGCCTCTTTTTGTGAAGTACCTTTCTCAACTCAGGGGATAGAGTTTAGATTAGTTGATGTAACCGGTGTTCAAGTTAATACACTTTTAGGTAGCTCAACAATAAGTGGTTCAGGAATTGTTACCGTAACAGGTACAGAAGTAGTTACAGCTTTAGGATCTGTAACAGTTACAGAAGGAAAAGAAGTAGTCGTTTCAGGAGTTGAAGTTTCTGTTCAATTGGGAACAGACATCGTCATCTCAGGAGATGCAATCGTTAGTGTAACTGGCAATGCATTAAGTTTAGATTTAGGTAATATTACCGTTGTCGTAGAGACTAACGTTTTAGTATCTGGAGTTCAGTTGCAAGTAAACACAGGTAGTGTTACAGTCTCAGGAACTGCGACAATTACTGTAACAGGCAACGAATTAACATTAGCTACTGGCGAAGTAGTAGCACAACCTTGGACTCAAGTAGATGATACAAACAACAATACGTGGACAAGAGTAGATTAGGAGATAAAAAATGGCATCGACATATACAACAACACTAGGTGTTGAAAAAATGGGAGCCGGAGATCAATCCGGTACATGGGGGACAACAAGTAATTTTAACTGGGATATCATTGATAGACTCATTGGTTACAGTAGTGTTACAGTTGGATCAACTTCTCATACCTTAACAATAAGAGACGCGGCACCAAGTTCAGGCTCAAGTAATGTTCAAACAGGAATGTACAGAGCTATTAATTTTGGAGACGCTGGAGATCTCGGTGGCAATGCTACCGTGACTATTGCTCCGGCTACAGCCACAGCTTATTTTATTGTTCGAAATGGTTTATCAGCTTCACGAAGTATTATCTTTACTCAAGGAGGAGGCGCAGCAACTTTTACTTTACCTAACGGCAAAGATGCAATTATTTGGGCTGATGGTAGTGATGAAGTTCACAGTGCCATGACCAATCCACAGTTTACAACGATAGACACAACAGGCGCTGCTAATGTTCAAGGAGCATTAACTTTAGGTACAGACTTAACTGTTCCTAATGGTGGAACAGGAGCTTCTACATTTACAGCTAAAGGAATTTTATATGGTCAAGGAACTAGTGCTCTGTTAGTTACAGCAGCTGGAACTGAAAACCAATTATTACAAGCAGGTTCAGGAGGAACTCCTGCATTTGCAACAGTCACTGGATTAAATCCAGCAGGTACTATTGTAATGTACGCAGCCACTTCAGCACCTACAGGATATTTACCTTGTGATGGAGCTGCTATTAGTAGAACAACTTATGCAACTTTGTTTGCAGCGATTAGTACAAGCTACGGAGCTGGAGATGGATCATCAACTTTTAACGTTCCAAACTTACAAGGAAAATTTCCAATAGGATATGATGGTGGAAGTTCTTATGGCTTAGCTGCCACAGGAGGAGCAACATCTGCTTCTTATACACCCGCAGGAACAAATTCTGGAACAGCTTTAACTGAAGCAAACTTACCAGCCCATACTCACGATACTTGGGGAAACACTTGGCCAACAGGATCATGGACAGGTGGTACAGGAACAACTCAATCAAGTGTTACGCAAACAGGTGGATCTTTAACTTCCACTTCTACACTGAGAACACTAGCGACAGGATCTGGAACAACACACACGCATACTTTTGCAGGGACTGCTGCAACGATTGCTACTTTATCTCCTTATCTAGTGACAAATTATATTATAAAGACTTAAGGAGTCTCATGGCATTAACTGCTATTAAATTAGAACCAGGAATTAACAAACAGTTAACAGAAACAGGTGCATCAGGTCGATGGACTGATTGTGACATGGTTCGTTTTCGTTATGGTTTACCAGAAAAAATTGGTGGTTGGACACAAGTAGGAGGAACTACTTTAATAGGTGCTCCTCGTGCTCAAAAACCTTTTTTATCTTTAGCATCAGAAAAATTTGATTCTGTATGTACAAATAAAAAACAATATATTTATCAAGATAATGACACAACGTTTTATGATGTAAGCCCACAAAGATATGGAGCTTATGGACATACCGGTGCAGCGCAAGCAGTCACATTTGATTTAGTTGATACGGAAGCTACCGTTACTGTTAATTTAACAGCTAATGGATGTGTAGCAGGAGACTTTGTTACTTTTGCTGGAACGTCTACTCCTGGTGGAGGTTATGTAGCTGCAGACTTTAATAAAGAATTTGAAATCCAATCAGTATCTACAAACGAATTTACAATTTTAATGCCGTCAGCTTCAACAGCCACGGTCAACGCAGCAGGGTCCGCGAATGCTACCATTCAACTCAACACAGGAGATGCAACTTCTGTATTAGGATTTGGTTGGGGTGCAGGAACATGGAGTCAATCAACATGGGGAACAGCAAGACCTAGTACAGTATCCGTTGATGCTGCTAACTGGTCTGTTGATTTATATGGAGAAGATGTGGTGGCTACACAGTTTAATGGAGGAACTTATATCTGGGATACCAGTGCTTTTAAAACAAGTATGCTTCCTATGATTAATTTAATTGATTATGATTTATCCGTAGCAGCTCCTTATTTTACAAGAGATAAAAATACAACAACCATACCTCATCAAAGTTTATTTAGTTTAGTATCAACACCAGATAGACACTTAGTTATGTTTGGTGCTTCTGATGTAGGATCAGCAGATGGACAAGATCCTATGATGGTTAGATTTTCCGATCAAGAAAACATTACCGAATTTACTCCAACGTCAATTAATACGGCGGGGTTTCAAAGATTATCCGATGGCTCAGAAATAAGAGCGGCAGTCCGTTCAAGCGGACAAATTCTGATTTGGACAGACACTTCATTGCATGCAATGCAATTTATTGGTCCTCCATTTACTTTCGGATTTAAACAGCTTGGGAGACAGTGTGGATGCGTTGGGCAACATGCGGCTGTAGATGTGGATGGTGTCGCTTATTGGATGGGGGCTTCTGGTGGATTCTTGAAGTTTGATGGCTCCGTTCAAACCATCCCATGTACAGTAGAAGACTATGTTTTTAATGACATCAGATTAGTTCCTGAAATTTTTGCATCAGTGAACTCTGACTTTAATGAGATCAGTTGGTTCTATCCAAGTTCAAACTCTAATGAAATAGATAGAATAGTAACTTATAATTATTTAGAACAAGTATGGTCTGTAGGAACTTTAGCTAGAACATCTTGGGCAGACAATGGTGTATTTGCTAAACCTTATGCTACAGATTATTTACCTAGTTCTACAGCGACAGCAACACCTACGGTTCAAGGTGTAAGTTCAGGACGAGGAAATTTATATGCACAAGAAACAGGAAACAATGCCGATGGAGCTGCGTTAGCTTCAACACTAACATCAGGTTATTTCTTTTTACAAGAAGGAGAAGACTTAATGTCTGTTGGTAGATTTATTCCTGACTTTAAAAATTTAGCAGGTACAGTTGATGTTGAATTAGAATTTGTAGACTATCCAGCACAGACGCCTGTAAATAGTAAGCACTCACCTTTTACTATTACTCCTACAACACAATTTAAAAGTTGTCGAGCTAGAGGTAGACAAGGAAGTTTAAAAATTATTAGTTCTGCTCTCAATGATACATGGAGATTCGGAACTTTCAGAGCTGATATTAAACCAGCGGGGAGACGTTAATGCCAGGAGCAGCTTTAAGAGGATTTGGAAGAGCTTACTTAGCTAATGGTGGAAGTCCAGCATGGCAAAGAAAAGAAGGTAAATCAGAATCAGGTGGACTCAATGAAAAAGGACGTAAGTCTTATGAACGAGCTAACCCAGGATCAAATTTAAAAGCACCTCAACCAGAAGGTGGAGCAAGAAAAAGATCTTTTTGTAAACGAATGCGTGGAATGAGAAAAAGACAGAAGCCAAGTAACAACACAGGTGAAGATAGATTATCTAAATCATTAAGAAAGTGGAAGTGCTAATGCCATTTAAATCAGAAAAACAAAGAAGATACCTACACGCTAACCATCCTGACATTGCTAAGCGATGGGAACAAGAATACTCAGGCGGAGGTATTGCAAGAATGGGTTATGCCAATGGTACTTTTGATCCTTATTTTTCTCTAGATAGTACATTTGATGTAGAAGAAGATGATACTAATTCAGGTATATTATCAAATCGAAATTCAGTTTTAGGAGTTCCTAATTTTATTCCTAATGAAGCTACATCTCCATTAGTTGTAGATCCTGGTATTGCAGCGCTTATTCAACAACAACAACTAGAAGGTGACGAAAATGATGTTTATCCAGAAGAACCTCAAAATAGATTATCTAAATTTTTAAACATGAAAAACTTTAATAAATTTGCAATGCCTGCTTATAACTTTGCACGAGGAAATTTAGGAGCAGGTATTTTAGGAGCTGTTGCTGGAGGACCTTTAGGAATTTTAGCTGCAATGTTTGGAGGACAATCATTTAAAAATAGACGAAGAGCTAAAGAACAATCAAGAATAGATGCAATTGAAAAAGCAGAACGAGCTTATCAAAAATCTAAAACAGTTGCACCTAGAACTTACTCGTCTCCAGCTAGACCACATGGAAATGGTGGTAATCAAGGAAATAACAATTCAGGCAGTTCAAAAGGAGTATCACCAAGTGATGCACCAGGTACACCTTTTTAAATAGGAAAAATTATGGCACAAAAAATAATAACATTAGGATTTCCAAGAGCAGCTAAGGAATATAGCGCTGCACAGATAGATCAATTAGTAAATACTTTAGAACAGCTAGTACAACAATTGAATACAACATTTAGTAATGAAATACCTGAACATGAAGCAGAACAAAGAGGATGGTTTTTTAAATAATGGCAACAACTTATAAGAATAGTATAACAGCAATCACATCTACAGGATCAGATGAGGTTTTTTATACCTGTCCTGCAGGTTCAACAGCTATTGTTAATACTATTTTTGTATATAATGGATCAGGAGGATCTACAGATTTTACTTTAAGTTTACATGATACCTCAGCCACAACATCAGCTAAGATATACTTTAAATCTAGCTTAGCTAACCTGGCTACAGACACCGTTTTAGGTGCAGGAAACGTTGTAGTTCTTGAGGATTCTGATATACTAAAGATTAACACAACAGCACAACCATTAGATATAACGGTTAGTGTATTACAAATAAGTAGGACTTGATTTAAGGAGAGAAAATGAGTAATAATGACCAAGAATACAGAGTAGTCGATGGAGTAAAAGTTCCAGTGATGCCTGCTAAAGCTACCGTTACGGTTAAACATAAAAGAACTGGTGCAGCTTACGAAAGTAAGAAACACTTTGATGACGACGTAGCCAATCCAGAAACAGACACAACAGATGATGACTTTAGACAAGACGTACATATTAAAGTCGCGGAAGTAGTAATTAAGGAATAGTATGCAAAGTATCAATCAACCACAAGCAGCACTACTTGCAGGAATGCAACAAGGAGGAAACCTAAGTCAATACCAACAGGGGCAATTAGCTTTTGCTGATGGTGGCTTAGCTTCACTAGGTAGAGATATGTATGCCGGTGGAGGAACAGCAATTGGTGGTGGAAATTATACTGGAATTCCTATGGGTAATAGAACTGGTTTTGGAATACTAAAAAAAATTAAAAGAGGAATTAAAAAATTAGTCCCTAAAGAACTAGCTGGTATTATGCAAGTAGCAGCACCATTCGTGGCACCCATGGGTCCATATGGAATGTTAGGAGCAGCAGCTCTATCAGGTTTAGGGCAATATAAATCTAGAGGAAAAATTAATCCGTTTCAATTAGCTATGTCCGTGGCACCTGGAATTACAAGAGGTAATATTTCCTCTATGACTGGTGGAAGATATGGTGTGAAAGGAAGTAATGAAAACTTCATACGAAATTTAATGAGCAGGAGTAATATAGGTCAAGGCATAGATAAAACTTTATTTGGAACACCGGGCAGTCCAGCCGTTAAAGCTTTAGAAGGATGGCCAGGTACTGGAACGGAAGCAGTTGAAGCTACACGAGGTTGGTTAGGAAAAGTGGGTGAAGCAGGAAACTATAGTTTAGGAGACACTATTAAATCAGCTGGCGAAGCTATTTTAATGAAAGGTAAACCAGGTGAAAGAGAATTAGATAAGATGGCTCTTATATCACTAGGTTTAGGTGGTGCAAGTTATTTAGAAGCTAAAGAACAAATGGCATTAATGGGTGAAGGAGATTTAGAAGACGATTATGGAATTACAGAAGAAATGTGGGAAGCAACTGACTGGAGTAACGCATTTAAAGATAATCAAACATTAGGTAATGCAGAAGGAGGATTACCAAGAGTAAGACAAGCCATGGGAACTTCACAGTTTCCTATGACATCAACAAGAGAAGGTTTAGCATGGGGTAGTGACAAAGGCGAAGGCTTAGGTGGTATGGAAGTTGAAGCTGACATGAGATATGAAGGAGGCTTTATGCCTTACGGAGAAAAACCTAAAGCCGATGATGTCCCAGCAAGATTAAGTAAAAATGAATTTGTTTTCACTGATGAAGCAGTAGCTGGCATGGGTGAAGGTGATGTTAACGTAGGAGCAGAACGTCTATATAATATGATGAAACAATTAGAAGAACAAGGAGCCCAAGGAGAAATGGGCATAGGAGCAATGGTATAATGGCTATACAACAAACACAAAATTTACCCGCACCGTATATTGAATCGGAACTAAAAGCATTCTTACCTCAAGCAGGTAAATTAGGTGCAACTGATACAACTTCAGCATTAGGTTTACCTAGTCTTGCAGCTGAAAGTGCATTCACTGATCAAGCAAGAAAAACTGGAGCAAGTCAAGCAGGTTTTACTTATGATCCAACAACTCAAGGTTTAACAGCAACTGATTTTGGAGGAAGAGGAGCAGGCGTCGCGGCCTACGAACCTTACTTAGCTAAAGCTGCAACGTATGCAGACCCAGCTAACGTTCAAAGTTTTATAAGTCCTCATCAAGATTATGTTACGCAAGCAATGACTGATGCTAACACAGCTGCAAAAAATGTAGCGAACCAACAAGCTTTACAAGCAGGAGCATTTGGTGGAGGAAGAGCTGCATTACAAACAGGTTTAATGGATGCAGAGTTAGCAAAAAATATTGGTTTATATAAAGACAATACTTATAACCAAGCTATGCAAAATATGTTTCAAGCTCAAGGACTTCAATCAGGTTTAGCTAATCAAACACAACAATTAGGTTTAGGAAATTTAGGAATGATGTCTCAACTAGGAGCAGGTCAACTAGGTTATGACCAAGCCGGTTTAGATACAACAGCACAAGCAAGAGAGATGCAAAGACAAGAACCGTTTAACAGATTAGGATGGTTTGGAGGTCAGCTATCACAATTAATGGGAGGAATGCCTAATCCATATATGCAAACTTCTCCAGAAGCTGCAGCACCAAGTCCATTCATGCAAGCATTAGCGTCAGGCGCAGGAGCGTATGGCCTAGGAGGAATGCTTGGTAAATTGTGGGGAGGCTAATGCCTAATATATTAAAAAGACCTATGTTTAAACTAGGAGGTACACCTAACTCTGATGGAGTAGGAATTACTTCTGGTATGCAAAGAAAAAATTATGCTAACGGACCAACAACTGATGAGTTGATGGCTAAGATGTACGAACAATATGATGCATCTAATAAAGCTTTATCTAATATTGGTAAAAAAGATAAGTTCGATATGGCTATGACATTTTCAGATGTGGTAGGTCGAGGCGGAAGTATTCATGATATGATTATGAATGCTAATGAAATTGTACGTCCTCAATATCAAAATTACAAAAAAGTTCAAGCGCAAATAGCTCCTCTTAAATTTCAAAATTTAGGAACAATGACAACTGCTTCTATTGCTAGAGATAAAGCTAACAAATTATTAGATAAAGAATATGCAATGGGAATTAATAGACAAGCTGAAATATTTTTAGATCAAGCAAAAGCAAATCTTAAGCAGGGAGAAACATTAGATCAAGCAACTATTGCTGAGTATGAATCAATGAAAATTATTGCATTAGGAAGAGCATTTTTATCAATGGATGAAGCAAGAGTTAAAGCATTAGAATTATTACAAAAATCTGAAGACAGTTTAGATACAGCCGACGAAGAAGAAATTAAAAGAATTGTAGGTATTTTAACTGGTAACAGATATGGTTTAGCTCATGGTGGTAGACCTGGTTACAACATGGGAATGGGTCCAGTCATGGATGAAAACATACAAATGTCAGAACAAATTGATACTCCTCAAGGAGACATGAGTATGACTGAAGATGTTAATATCATGGAGCAAGATCCAGGCGCCAGCGCTGAAGATCCTTACACACTTTTAAGAGCTAGACTTCCTGAAGAAATTACTGACGACATTGTCAGATTAATTGCATACAATCCTGAAGCCTTTAAAGATTTTGCCGCTATCGAAACGCAGGAAGATGTTATTAATTTTAATAAAATGTATCAAGTCGAATTAGTTATTCCTGCAGAAGTCCAACAAGTTTAGTAGGAGGACCTATGGGTTTATTTGATAATATTAAATCTTGGAATGAAGAACGCCAAGCCAAGTATGATGCTAGACGTGGTCCGGCAGCCGAGCTTCCAGAAGAATATAGATCTAAAGTAAAACAACTTCCTTCATCAACTCAAGATGAGGTTGAACGTTTCCAACAAATTTTTAGTAATGATTTAACACCCGTCCTTAACTTCATTGATGAAATATATAGTGAAGGTAAGACAGACTATTTTAAAAATACCAAAAAAGTTAAAGAAGAAACTCACCCTGATGATCTAATGAAATATTTAGATTACAATACGGTGGGTAAGATTCAATACGATTTAATGTATCGTAAAGATTCAGAAGGCGCGAAGCGTGCTCAAAGACAAGTCTTAGATAACAAAGCGGTTCAATTAGCTGGAGGTATTACTTCAGGAATATGGAATACCGTAGCAGGGACCGTGGAACTTGGAGCTGCGATTACAGACTTAACTTTAGACACCGATACTTTATCAGTTGTTGAAAAAGCATTACCTGCTATTGATATGTATGATATCTATGGAGACCGAAGAGGATCCATAGCTAAATTCACTAATATTTTAGTTCAATATGGTTTAGGATTTGGAGTAGCTAGAAAGATTGCTACCAAAGTTATTACTAAAGCAGCAAAAACTAAGCTAGGTAAAAATGCAGCAGCAAAAGCAGCAGCTATAAGTGTTACTAAAAACAAAACCGCTTTAGACTTTGCTAAGTATGGTGGCTACTGGGTATTACCAGCAGGTCTGGGAGATGCTGTGGTATCTAATCAAGCTAACATAAGTATGGGTGATGCCTTTGGAGATCCCAATGCAAGAGGAGGATTTTTAAGTCCTTTGCAAAGAGCATTAGCTAATTCAAAAACAGAATCATTAGATGGTTTAACAGGTAAAGAAAGAGCAGCTGCTGTCTTAAGAAACAAATTAAAGTTTGGTGTTGAAGGCACTA
>WLWG01003344.1_pt1 | contig 11021 bp, 13 predicted proteins | sample 6712871 | NCBI WGS metagenome assembly WLWG01 (sample SAMN12718693, study PRJNA515312) | sponge metagenome | isolation source: marine sponge | host: Mycale hentscheli | place: New Zealand: South Island, Marlborough, Capsize Point | collected 2003-05-01 | reverse complement strand
ATCAACCTGTGCTCTATATCCATTACCTAAACCGTCTAAAATTTCTGTATTCATATTATTCTGGATTATATATTTTTTTTAACATCTTATTTGTCACCATTTGTTCGTCAATTAAACTTGAATTTAAGTCTACAACTCTATTTAAACTAATCAACATAGAATTTAATGTAGAATTAGTTATTAATTGCTGCTTGTATATATCTTCTAAAGTGAATTCATACTCCGTAACCACCTCATCTTCTGCAGGTAAAGTTAGGATTTTCTTTATTAAAAACACTAAATCCTTTACAGATAATTCATAAGGGACGCTATACTCTTCAGTACTAGCTGAAACAATAAGCTCTCCTTTATCAAATAAGCTCACCTTAGCATCCTTATCAGAAGAAACTGTTATATCCGTCTTCGGATACCATTTAAACTCGTTAGCGATATTTATTCCTACCTCTATCCCGTAGTCTATTAGTCTTATCATTTTAGTAACTGTTTAATTTCAAATATCAATCCTTTCACTGAAGCATTCTTTGGAGTTAAGAAATCTATTGTATTCTTCCTCAATATATCTATCCCCTTGTTCTTAATTACAATCTCAGATCCAGAAGTTGATAATACCGAAATGTCATTTTTCTTATAGAATACGAATCTGTTCCCCTGCTTAATCCCAATCTCAAGACCTACTGGTATTAACTGGATCATATTACTTGCATATTTATTTATATTAATTGTTCAATTTCTATTCCTAATTCATTACATCTTAATTCGTAGTCCTCAAAGTTGTTAAAGGTTTCAATTTCTAAACTGTCATTGTAACTAACTTGAATACCTTTTGTTAACTCCCCACCAATATTTCTAGGTGTTAAAATGTAATATTCTTTTTCTAAATCTGTTTTATAATTCTTCATAATTTTATACTTCTCCTCCGTCTGTTATTGTCCAACCTAGTGTATTAATTAAATATGTCCTTGCTAGTGCCGCCTCGCTTCCTATTGCTACCGTACTATTGCCACCGTGAAAAGGTACATTAGATTTTAATACCCAACCAACCGCTGGAGAGTGTGTATTACTATCCCATCTTAGCCAACCTAACAAAGTTGCCGAATAGTTCGCTTGACTCCACGTTGTAACATCTAGCGCAAAATTTGTTAAATTCGTGCAACTTCTTAAGTCATAATAACCTAAGTCTGCATCTAATGATGTTCGATAGAAATTAGAAGTCATATTACTAATGTATGAAGTATTAATATATGGGGGTGTTACTAACAAGGTACATTTGTAAAATAAAGGTACTGGGTTATTGCTTATTAATATCATTTGGTCTGTTGCTGAAAAAATAGCATTAGGACAATCGAAAAAAGCATTAACTCCCAACCATAACATTTTACCCATATTTAAGACATTTGTTATTTTATAGCCATCATCTGAGGGCGTTCTGAAAGAGCCTGAATAATAACCTTTCATCTTAACTGTATAAACACCACCAACAGAATAAACCAAGTCAATATTTGTTGTTGCACCTGTATTCGTAAAATATATTATGTCAGAGCCATCTCCTTTATCAATAATTAGGTTAGTTCCAGACTTTGCTCTGAATCTAAAAGTGTCAGATGGAGATCCAGCCCCTACAATAGTTGTATCTACTTCCATTTCAAACCATTCGCTAGGCGGCTCTGGCACTTCACAAGTGTAAGTTTGACCTGCATACAAATTTATATCTGTTGTCCCATCGGTAACAACTGCGGGATTAGTAAAAGGATTGCAAACAAAACTACCTCCTGCAGGAATACTATTTACATTGCCGTTAGTGTCTGTCACTTTTACTACAGGATATGGCGTGTAGGTAGTGTCGCTACCCATCAACATATTCTTGATAAGAATCATTAAACCCTTAACTGAAGAATCTTTAGGGTTTAAAAAAGCTTCAGTAGCTGCGGTTAAAATAAGAGTCTCCCCATCATACAGCGATATCGTTGCATCTTCATTTGAAATAGCAATAATCTGATCCCTTTTGTAAAACTCTAAAAGTTGCTCTTGTCTTATTGCTATCTCTTCTCCGTACGGTATAAGCTCTATTACGTCCATTAAACTCTAATTACTGCTATTGATACTAACGCCTTTCCCCCTACTGTTGTTTTAGAAGTTTCTAAAGAAAGAACTTCCCCTGCAGCGAAAACGTTGTTAGCTGAAGGTGATGATGTAAATATATTCCCTAATGGAGAAGCTCCAGTTAAGTCTATTTGACCTGCCGTCATTGCCATCCCTGCATTGTTTTTAGGAATTATAACCGCATCGTCAGTAGCTTCAATCAGCTTTGTTACTGCAGCACTAACGCTACTCACGTTGCACTCATAAGGTACTGTAACCTTAATCAATCCCATCTCAGCAGTAGAGTCAAACGATACAGGAATAACTATTAATTCGCTAGACATTGTAGCTTCCAACTTATCTGCCGTTACAGCTCCGTCAGCAATCTTTGCGGTAGTAACTGAAGAATCTTCTAAAGCTGTTTTATAAGGATATGTCGCTGAATTACTTACGTTAGGATAAACTCTTGAATACCAAGCTCCTCCCTTGTATTCGGTTTCGAAAATCAAACCTCCATTTAAAGCCTGATCTGCCGTCAATACAATTCCAAATATAACAAGAAGTCCAGAAGAACCATAAGTTACTGAAGCGTCATACTCTAATATAAATCTATCTCCATTTACAGCAGCGACAGTGTCAGCTATATAATTCTGATTAGGAGAGCCTAACGTGCCTCCCCCAGTAAGTTTTTGATAATTACTGCTCGATCCAGGAGTAAACGTAATATCGAGACCGCCAACTGAAACCGCAGAAGATGTTGCTGTCTCTACACTAAACATACCATACCCTGCTGCACGATATTCAGATGTAGACGCAATAGAAGCAGAACTTCTACCAACCTCATACCAAGACCCTTCGATAAGTTGTAGCTTTATAGTAGCTTCCTTACCTCCAGTCTCAAAATCACCACCTTGAAGAACTATATTTCCCGTTCCATTCTTTACAGTTGAAACCCTTGTAGCGTCAGCTCCTCTTATCGATACGTAATCTCCTTCAGCAAAATTCTTTACATCTATATAATCTAAATCGTCAGTTGCAGCTGCAGATTGAGTGTCTAAAGTAACCAAAGTGTCTAGAGAGTCTCTATCGAAATACAATCCTCCCGTAACAATACTCTTAGATACCGTACTTATTGACGAAGTTAAACTTCTATTTATTATATAGCTAGTTATTTCTTTAGCTCCAACTATAGTTGTAGGGTCTGCTGCAGTATCGCTTCCTGAACATCCGTCAGTATCGTAATTAGCATTTAAATAAAATCTATACCCGAAAGACTCGTCATAAAGCTCAGCAGCCCCAGATCCATAATCAATGTCTTCTGAAGTGTAAGTCAAGAACCCTGTAGATACAACCACCAATGTAGCTCCGTTATAATCAGATCCAGCCTCTTTGTTTAAAGTTAAATAAACAATATCATCATTAGCCTTTGCTGTACAGTCAGTAGTTCCAGCACCATAACCTGTTATTGCCGCTGCAACAAGAGTCGCAAGCTCTGCAGCTGTCGTAGCTCCAGTATAAGGTATAGGATTCCCTGTGTCAATCTGCTCATTTCCTGCAAGAGTTATTGAGGTGATTGTCCCTATTCCAGTAGGAGCATCAAATGTCAAGGTTCCGTAAGCAGACCTATTTAATGCTAAAGACTGAGCTTTAACTCCGTCAATCCTAACATTCCTCATCCCTTCAGCGTCATTAGGATAGGTTTTCTCTATAGAACCTGTAGGGGTCGTTACGTAAATAAGACCTTGACCACTTCCAAGATCATTAACGTTTGCTTCTGCTAATTCAAATAATATAATCATTATGCGTGTATTTTAAATATTAAATCAAAATGGTCAAATCCACCTCCCAATAAAGCTCCATTAACTAAATTTCCGTCAGAATCAGTAAATCTCAACTCAAATTGAGTAGATGTAATACCAACCAGCTGAGCTTTAAACGGAAAGGAGAATATATTACTACTAGATGTTAATGGATTGGTTCCAAACTTTTCAGACTGGGTGATCATTACTTCAGGGTGAATAGAAACTCCATCCGATCCCCCAAAACTATCTACAGTGAATCCTACATAATTTGTTGAAAAATCACTGTAAGTTCCAGAATTATCTATTGTTATGAAAGGAGACCCCGTTTGAGATACTGTAGTAAAGTGTGTTCCGTATATTTTTTGATCAATCAATGTCACTGTAGGTACAGAAACGAAACTAAAGCTCACTCTAGCTCTCACAAAAAGAGATTCTATAACAGTATCTGTAGCAGAAACTTCATAAGTGTCAACATCAACATCTGGAACAGTATTTGTTGTTTTAGTTACAGTTACATTACTTCCTGCTGTAACAACTGTATTTACTAATTGATTAAGCTTATTAGCGTTCACAGTATTTAAACCTACCGTATAAGTCGTTGTTCCTCCTCCAGTAGCCTTATTAACTTCAATGCCAGTTCCTGCATCTATAAGCACAACATCTCCAGTAATACTCAATCCTGTAACTAACTGAGGCTCACCGTCAGCACATCCGCACCCTGAATCACAATCAGCAATCTTTAATATCTCAGCAACATATTCGGAAATATGAGAGCTTTTAGAACATTTTAAAGCTATACCAACCATTTCAGCAATAGAGGTTATTTGCTTAAACTTAGCAAGTTCTGCAGTAGCCTTAACATTGTTAACGCCCTTAGCGTCTTGCCACTTCATGTATTGAGACCTTATGCAGCAATATATGTCGCATAAATCACCATCACAAGCAACTTCAATAAATTCAGACCCAGATATCTCATCAATAACGTACATGCTATTCGCAACGTCAAATAAATATGATAAGTTAGAAACCAAAGAACTTGAATGCTCAACAGTCTGATCGGCAATCACATAAAAATTTCTTGTTGTTAAAACGTTTGCAGTTCCTGTAACTGAAGCAATATTTAATGATAATGGGTAATTTATCTCTATAGCCCTAGTTATTGTAGGGTCTATAGTGTTTTGAGTATAACTAGTTGTGTCAGTCGCAGTTAATAATGGTGTTACACAATCAACTTCCATGGTTAAGTCTACCGTAGGGGAAGTATAGTTTAAGTTAAATGTTCTTGTTTCTATTACTGTCGAAGGAACGATTAAGTCTTGATAAGTAAGCTCTATTTCATAAACCCCTTGCTCAGGATTACTGTTAACATCTAACGGTAATGCAATTTCTATAACACTATCTAAAGAGGTTCCGCAATCTATATCTGGAGCACTATGATTTGTATTGTTGTAAATAACTCCAGAAACAGGAGCTGTAACCTTCGCTACAACCGTAACATTCGCTGCTACAGTTCCTTGAGCAACAAAGTCAGTCTTATCTGTAAAGGTAATTTGTTTTGTAGGTAACTTGTAATTAAAGTACGAACTAAAATCTACTGTTGTTAATGCCATTTTTTCGAATTAAAAAATATATTGGCAAAGATATATAAAAAAAGGGTACTAATCTAATAGTACCCTTTTTATTATTCAATAATTATGATTACTTACTAGCTGAAAGTAAAGCAATTACATTGTTTTTATTTGCCTGAATAGCTGCATAAAGCTTTTTCTTTCCTTGAGCTTTAAACAAAACTTCATCATCCTCTTTCTTTCCAGGGATAACAAACCAGCTCGCATTCTTCTCTACAAGGATACCCTTATCTATTGCGTCTTTAGCAAGCTTCTCGTACCACTCTAACTCTGGAACAGCCTCAACCTTACTCTTATCACTTTTAGATTTAGAAAGCTCTTTAACGTTATCTAATAAGTTTCTATACTCCTCATTATCAACAGAAAGCTCTGCAAAATATTCTATAGGCTCCATTCCTGGAATAGCCTCTATAATTATCTGATCGTTAGACCCCCAAGATATTACACCTTCAACATCATCAACCTTAATAACTCCCTTCTGAAGAGCTTTTATGATAGCAACCTTATTCTTAGCCTTACCATCTTTTAACTGCCCTACAAAAGCATCTGGGTTGGTTTGAGCTGCACCTCTTAAAGAGTTTCTTAATGTAAACTCATCCATTGAATGAATAGAGTCCATCTGCCCCTTTGTTTGTGCTAACGCTAAAGCTATTGCTCTAACCTCACTAATATCACCATTCAATACAAAGCTTTTAGCTGCATCAAGAACTCTCTCTTTCTTAATTGCCTTCTCTGCATCAAATTCATGATCAATTTCTCTATATAATACCGAACTGTTAATATTCGTTTCACTATTAGCCTCATTGTAAGCCGCAACTCTCAAATACTCTAATAAATTTCTGTTGTTGGTTGCTACATCGATAAAACCATAAGTAAGTTTAATCTTTCTACCTCTTTTCTTAGCATCCAATTCAGTCCACTCATCTTCCCAGATACTCTTCATTCCTGGCAAATATCTAGCTACTCTAGTATAAGCCTTTTCTGGATCAGGCTTTCCGTCTTTATCTTTAGGGATAAAGTCTACCTCGCACTCTGAAGGAATTAATGATGTTGGATTGTAGAATGGATATCTAGTTCTCATTCTTGATGTAGTCTGAAATGTTATAGACTTCTTCTTTATGTCCTTTGAACGGACGTTACTTCTGTTACTCATTTTGTTTTGTTTTAGTTTATTTTTATTTAAAATAAAGGAGAGAACCTTTATACGTTCTCTCCTTTGGGTTTTTTAGAGTTATGCTCTCTTGATATAACCGTACTGATTTAAAGCTTGAGCTTCTAATGCAGCGTGAGTTTGGTATCTTACTTCTTCGAAATCATCTCCGTCAGCAGCTTGCTCAATACCGTTGTAGTATACACAAGTCATTTCTCTAGACTTTCCGTTTCCTTCTAAGAATCTTTTTCTTAAAGATGGAACTGAAGAACCTCTTTCTTCTCCTCCTGCCATCTTAACAGATCCTGCAGGGATTGTGAAAGCTTCGTACTTGAATCCATAACCATCAGCACCTAAAGTTTGACGATCATTGAAAGAAGCCATTGGACGCTTATCGTAAGTATAAGAACCTAAAGTGAACTTTTGGAAGCTTAAGTTTACAGCTTTCTCTTGATCCATGTTGAATCCACCGTAAGAAATAGCACCATCTTTCAACCTGTCACCTAACTCTCTATCAATTTGTTGATCGATCTCGATTCCAGACATCATAAGATTTCTCTTTTGAGCTTTCTCTGCATCAATCTCAACATTATAGTCGTAAAGGTCAGCTACAGTTAAACCAGCAACAGCAGCGTAGTTTAAGATGTTTCCTCCGTCAACAATTTGAGATAATAAACCTCTAGTCATCGCTAACGGATTGTTAGTAGCTTGGAAAGTACTAGCTAAAGTTGTATTAGATAACTCCTCACCAATTAATAAGTTAAGTTCTGCTGTATTCATAAATTGAGCGTAAGCATCACCTTCACCTTTAACTTGGAATTTAGATTCTCCTGAACTCTTCTCAGTATACCATAATTTAACTAAAGACTCAGATCCCGTTACTCTCATTCTGTGTTTGATGATTTGTAACTTCTCAGTGTACTTAGTAGATTTAGTAGTCATTGGAGCTTGGAATCCAGATCCCTCACCATGAGCATTTCCAAAAATTACAATCTCATCAGCAGAAGGAATAGAAGGAATCGCATCAGCACTGTTGATAGGAGTAGCAGCAAAAGAAGTGCTTCCTGTAACAGTAGTAACGATAGCTTTAATATAACTTCCATAAGAAGCTGTACCTGTGGCTGGCTTGATCATGATTAAATCATTAAGCTTAACTGGAACAGATACTGAATCTGGAGTTGCACCTGTATCATAAGGAGCAGCAGAAGGAGCAGTTACCTTAGCAGAAGCATCAATTGTGAAAGTCACAGCAGCACCTGCAGAACCAGCACCACCATTGGTAGCCTTGATCTTTGGCATAATTCTATCTTTCTCGAAGCGAGAGAACTCTAAGGCTGAAGTACCTTTTTTTGCATTTACTAAATCTAAAAATCCAACGATTGAATTTCCGTATCTTTGAACCTGCTCATCTGAGATGTCTGGTTCGTGTGCTTCGTAAAATGAAACGAAGTTGTGGTTGTTTGCTGTGCCTTGAGCACCTGCGTTGTAAGCCATGTTTTTAAAATTTAATTATTAATTATTGTTGTTAATTATTATCGATTCGCCTCTCTAGCTATTTGTGCTGCCTGAGACAAACCTGATTCTTGTGTTTTAGCAGACTCTCCCTTTCCAAAGTTTAAATTATTAATGTCTTTGACTTCCTTGCTAGTTTCGGATTTCCCTTTAGCATAAGCCAACTTAACATCTCTGTCATAACTATTAATTTTGTAAACATCTTTAGCGAGTTTCTCCATGTTCACTGTTCCGTCATCATTAGCCCAGTTCTTATCGACAAAGTTTTTCATAGATCCATCAACCTCTTCAGCCTTTAAGAATTCAGAAATTCCATTTCGGTCTTCTTCTGTTTTCACTAAGGTAAAGCTTTCTGGGTTCTTATCATCCCCAACTTCAAATGTGTTGTCCGAAAGATTTTGAATAATAGCATTGTAGCTTGCAATCCTAGCATTCGCATCTTCCTCACTTTCAGTTGGTTCTGCTTTGTCGATAGTCTTAGGTGATGACACCTGTAATCCATCTATATCAATAGAGTCTTGATACTCTTTTAATTCTCCTCTTAATAATCTAGACTTTCTATCTAGTCTAGCTTTAAGGTCTTGTACTTGAATCTTAGTAATCTCCCCATCCTCAATCAACTCTTCTATTTCAGCATCACTGCGTTTTAATAAGTCGTAAGGTCTCAGCTCTGCAGCAATCTCACTTTCTGTGATTCCTGGCTCACTCATTTCTAAGTGCTCTTCCAGAATTGCTAAAGGACTCATTTCGTCAAAATTTCTAGATTTATACTCTAAAACATCAGATAATGTAACTCCCTCTCCATACTCAGCCTCAACAGCATCATTCAAACTTTCTACAATTGTTTTACCTGTAGTAGTTTCTTTAGACGCTTTGTAAGCTTCGTAAAGTTCTTCAGTTGAAGAAAACTCTCCATCAGTACTTTTTGATATCTCCTCTTTAATCAAAGAACGTGTGTCGATTTCTTGAGGTTCAACTTCCTCTTTTTCCACCTCTTTTTCTACCTCTTTATCTTCAGTGTCAACTTCCTTGGTGTCAACAACTTCACTATCATCCTTTACTTCTTCCTCACCTTCTTTAGCTTCAACCTTTTCATCATCAGTATCCACTTCCTTCTCACCTTCTTTTGTTTCAACTTCCTTTTCCTCAATCTCCACTTCCTTTTCTTCACCAGAACCTAAAGGTACAGCTTCATATTCATCTTTCATTTTAAACCCTAAATCATCAAGGTTTTCTACAATCTCGTCTGCCATTTTGTTAAATTTAATTTGATTTTATTTTCTTGATATACAAAGGAAAGTCTTATATTTGCTACTCAACTGAACAATAGTCTAAAATATGGCAAAAATCAACCAAAAAAGAGTTAAAGAGCTTAGGGAAAGCTCAATGTCAAAAAAAGGTGGTTACATGTATATATCTCACCTAGCTGAAGATATAGGTATTGACCATAGACTGTTGACTAGAATGGAGCATGACGAGTCATACAACCCTGGAGTGTTAACCATTCTTAAAGTTTCAGAGTTTTATAACGTTCCGCTTAACGATTTGATTATTAGGGATTAACCTGAACTTTCGCAGTTCTAGATGCAGCACTTCCAGGATTTTGAAGAATCTTAGGAGCATCAACCTGATCCCCACCGTCACCACCTTCAAGCTGTTCTTTAAGAAGTCTTTCTTTCCAATACCCCTCTCTATCTACAATTTTAAGTTTCTCTAAAGTTTCGTGAGATATCTTCTGCATTTCAAGCTCCATTTTCTTCTGATCGATAGCCATCTGAGCTTCAGCCTTAGACAGGTCTTTAAGCTTTTGAGCTTCAGCAGCAGCCATAGCTGAAGCCTGCTCTCTCTGAGCTGTCAACTCTTCCTTTTGAGCGAACTCCTCCATCATCTCTTCAGCATAAACCTTCTTCCTGTATATTAAAAGCCTTTCAGCTTTCTTGATGTTCGGAACTCTTTTTATTTCAAGACAATCTTCAGCAATTAACTAATTGGTATAAACAAAGTCTTCTTGATGAATTGGGTTGGGAAAACTGGGTGAATGCTAAAGGTGAAGTTAAATATAATCCCTATCTACATCCTGATAGTGATTGGTATAACTTCTAATCCACACATTTATTTAATATGCTAGCTTCGGTCTACCCGGAGCTTTTTCTATGTTTACTCCTAATCAACTTCTATTGTTAAGAAATGCAGTAGATCATTACGTTAAGCACCAGATTGGCTTTAGTTCTCGCGAAGCACGGGAATATAAAGAGATAATGGTAATGATAGAACAGCTGTCACCTGCGTTAAAATAACTAAAGCGTAGGTATTTATGCCATGTTTGAAGCAGCTGTTACCGCAACTATTGCCGCATTAACTGCAATGGGCGTTATCACACAAAAACTGCATACACGCATCAGTGAATTAGACCGTCGCATCGATGGTATTGAACTGCGAGTTGCTTCAGATTATGTAACTAAAACTGAATTAGGTGTAATCATGGAACGCATGGAATCACACCTGATTCGTATCGAAGAGAAGATGGACCGTATAAGTATTAACTGTAGAACCTGAATCTTAATATTTGAAGTACATACTTTGTTACATTCAATGTTAAGATTATTAAAGACAAACCACAAAGTAACTAAATGTCTGTTATTACAGAAGACGGCGGAAGAACAAACATCTACGCCAAAGAACCACAAATTCAAGTAATGGAGATCACCATGGACCACAACACTAAAGCTGAACTACTGAACGGACGACTGGCTATGCTCGGCGTCATCGCTGCACTCGGAGCCTACGCTGTAACTGGACAATTGATTCCAGGAATCTTTTGATAAACTAGTTACATAACTGCTATCTAGC
>WLWG01003339.1_pt1 | contig 11029 bp, 12 predicted proteins | sample 6712871 | NCBI WGS metagenome assembly WLWG01 (sample SAMN12718693, study PRJNA515312) | sponge metagenome | isolation source: marine sponge | host: Mycale hentscheli | place: New Zealand: South Island, Marlborough, Capsize Point | collected 2003-05-01 | reverse complement strand
AAGTTGGTTGCCCAGGGTGACTACCTGGAGTCGTGTCGGGCGACCTTGTGCGACATTCTCGACTGTGGGGTGCTTGAGGGAGCTCTGAAAGATAATGAGGGATATGCTCTGACATTTACGGGTCATTCTCTCGGTGCAGTCGGGAGCTTTTTCCTCGGGCTGTACTTCGAAAAGTGGGTCCCGAACGTCAGGTGTTGGTGCTTCTCGCCTCCTGCAGGGCTCGTGGACATTTCGGTGGCCGAATCGTGCGCATCGTGGTGCACTTCCATCATGAACGGCAAGGAGATTGTTCCCCGCTTTTCAGCGGCGAACTTGGATAGGGCCCGTGATGAGTTGGTCTGCTCCTTGGTGAGTGTGAGTGTGTCAAAGTGGCTGCGGATACGCCGACTCATTTGGAAGTACTGGGACGTATACCGTGGCGATCAAGATGTCACAAAATCACTGAATCCTGCCACACTGTCCGAAGACGCGCGGGAATTTTTGGAAGACTACGTGTGTAGCAGGAACGCTGACCAGCACCGGCGATATTTGGTTGAGGCGGCTGACATGATGTCCCTGCCAGGCAGGATGATATACTTTGAGCACAAGCCTGAGGATGTCGACAGAGAAGGGGATACTGCCATGGTGGATATGGATGGGGGCAACGGGGACGGGGATGCTTCCGGTGACAGCCACTTGCGTGGCCTGAGCCGGCTTTGGTCGGGGTTTCACCTGAGGATCGGCTTTGACATGGTCATGCCGGACCAGCGTAGATGTGTCCCTAAATACGTCAAAAATGCATCCGTCAAGGCCCAAGGCATCATCCTGAGCGGGCGATTGTTCCACGACCACATGCCAGACCAGCTGGCCGACGTGATCAAGTCGGTCACCTCCAACCTCGAGTCACAGGATAGCTCTGCATCTGAATGTACGTAAATGTGAAGGAGAGACTCGAACCCTTGGGTATTTTTCATATGGTCAGCCGCGGAGTGCAGGGAATAGTAGGGAATTAGGGGGGAAAAAGCCTTTCGGCTGAGTAGGACCGAACCAAGGGTGGCCAACCATCCGCTCGTTTCTCATCGGATTTTGCCTTGATATTTTGATAAGCACACGTTTCAGGCCCTCCCTAGACGTATGGGACGATTATGCATACTTCAACCCGATAGGATGAGGACGATCGACACGAGCGAGATTTTGCCGCGGCCGCGCGAGGGAGGTCCAAATCGTCCTGACCAAGATCGACGCCAAGCATGTAGGTTCTCAATCAAGATTATCGAACCCTGCGCGGGCAATTTGATAAATTGGTCTCGATTGAAATGATCGAGGCCATTGGCTATCGCTACTTTAAAACGTTCCTACGCCAGTGTGATCAATTACTAAAACCCCATGGCCTGGCGCTGATACAAACCATTACCATCGCTGATCAAGTGTTTGATTTTTACAAACACGGCAATGATTTTATTCGCCAATTTATTTTTCCAGGCGGTTGTCTGCCTTCAATTGCCACGCTCAATCATACGACCGCACACGCCACTCAATTGCAATTGATTCACCTAGAAGACATTGGTGAGCATTACGTTCCTACCTTGCAACACTGGTTAGCCAACTTCAACCAACAGCGCGAGCACATTCAATCCTTGGGATTTGATCAACCTTTTTTAAAAATGTGGGAATATTATTTCAACTACTGTATCGCTGGCTTCAAAGAACACTACATCAGCGACATTCAATGCCTGTGGCGCAAAACAAGCCTTGAGTATCATTGGAAGATAAGCTAACGCACACGTCGCATCATCCACACGCCAATGACACTAAACAACAAGGTAGGAGTGAGTGCGGCTAGCAAAGGGGGCACTTGATATACCAAACTCACAGGGCCAAAGAATTTATCCAACATGTAAAAGCCAAACCCCATCATACAACCGGTTAAAAACCTAGCCCCTACCGTTGAAGATCGTAGCGGTCCAAAAATAAATGGAATGGCCAATAACAACATCACACAACTGGCCAGTGGCTGAAATAAGCGTTTGTAGAGAACAAACTCAGCGTCATTAACTTGCAAGCGATTGCGTTTTTGCTCATTGACATAATGCCACAATTGCCCAATTGACATGGCTTCAGGCTCGGTCAACCCCACTTGCAACACTTGTGAATTCAAACGAACTTCCCAAGTCAATTGGTCCAATGTTTGTGCTTGAATTTGATCAGGGTGGATCACACTTTGTCGCACTTGATACAAGGTCCATTGCTCATCGGTTAACACGGCTTTTTCAGCATAGCGAGACAAGACCAATTGTTGTTGTTCATTAAAAGTGAATTGCATGACATTGAGCAACAAACCATCGGTTTGCACTTGTCCAACGTAGATGAAATTATTTTGATCGCGCATCCAACTGCCGGTTGCGGTTTTAATTGCTTGGCCACCGCTTTTGGCTACCACTTTGCGCACTTCAGCATTGTTGAGCAACCCGGGACTGAACCATTCGGTGAGCGCGGTTACCGCAATAATTAAAATCAGACTGCTTTTTAATACAGACACCACCACTTGTCCCACCGACACACCGGCGGTACGAATCACAATCAATTCACTGTTGGCAGCCAATACTCCCAAGCCCATTAAACTGCCCAACAAACAAGCCACCGGGAAAAACAAATAAATTTGATGTGGTAATTGCGACAATATATACATTAGTGCTTGCGTCACACCATAACTGCCCTGCCCCAAATCGCCCAATTCCAATACGAATAAAACAAAAATTTGTAACCCTGCCAGCATCAAAGTGATCAATAAAATCGATGAAATCACCGTATTGCCAATGTAATAATCAATCAGTTTAATGCCAACCATACCAACGCGCCCTCATCCAATGGGTGATCGACTCACCCCATAACCAATAGGCTCCCAGGACAATTAAAAGACCGTGCAACCACCACAAACCAAGCCAAGTGGGGATCACCCCTTTGGCAACCCAATCACGTCCCATAAATAAAACGTTGGCATACAAAATATAAAGAATGATCGCTGGCAATAATTTGGCATATTTGCCTTGACGCGGTTTGACACGACTCAATGGGGTGGCGATAAATCCCAACACCAACATCATCAAGGGCGCCGACAATCGCCATTGCAATTCAGCAGCTTTGGCTGGATCGCTATTGTTAGGAGGCCACAATTGTCGAGTGGACATGGCTTGATACACCCGGCGAATGTATGGTTTGCTCTCGGGCAATCGTGCTTGATAGGTTGCAAACTCAATCACTCGAAAGTTTTTTTCACCCGGCACGCCAATGTATTGTTGTCCCTTTTCCAACACTAAGAATTCTTCACCGGTCGCCTCGTCTCGGGTTAAATAACTGTGACTGGCGGTCACCAAATCCCAACCCATCATGCCGGGTTGTTGCGTCGCTTGATCATTGCGTAACGCTAAAAATATTTGTTCGGCTTGCGGACGCGCCCCTCGCGATTTTTGTTCGACATACAAGACTTGTTTGCCACTTGCCATGGTTTGAAAACGTCCTGGCGCAATCAACTGGATCAAATTGCTGGCACCACCACCGGTGTATAAAAAATCCCGCTGTTTGGAAATCAACGGACTTGCCCACAACACTACCGCCCCGACAATCAAACTGAGCACCAGCGCCATGGCCATAGTCACTTGCAACAATTGTGTTCGACTGTAGCCGCAGGCATTCAACACCGTCATTTCTTGTTCAGCATACAAACGTCCATAAGCAATCAACACCGCTAAATAAAAAGCCAGTGGCAATAACAATGCCAACATGGTGGGTGTTTCCAGTAATAACAATTGAATAACCAACGTACCAGGTAAATGACCGGCCGCCGCACGACTCAAATATTGCACGAATTGATTGCTCATGAAAATCAACATGAGAATAAACACCAGCGCACTCAAGGTGATTGAAACTTCTTTCACTAAATATCGGGTGATGACCATGTTCTATTCAACTCATCGGCAATGCCTTTGACTATTGGCCGGCTATTGTAATCGGTTTTACCCCTTTTAATCACCTATAAATCATTGAGGTCTCCGAAACACATTGATCACTTACAAATCATTTGGGGTTCCCAAACACATCCGCTACACTTGAAACCAACCAACCAAACAAGAGCAACGACGATGGACTATCAATTAACCCATTCATCCGCACCTCAAGTGCAAACCCCCTGTTTGATTCTGCCTGTTTATGGGGATTATCAATTAACCGCCAATGGCACGCTGCTTGATGAAACCGAGCAAACCATTTTATCCACAACGTTAAAAACTGGTGATTTAAGCCAAAAAATTGGCCAAACTTTGTGGGTCCGCTACGCCGCGCAACGAGTGTTATTGGTTTATGTTGGTGATCAACCCACACTCAGTCGTTATGATTATTTACGCGTGTTAACCAGTGCGGTACAAGCATTGCTCACTACCGCCAGCACACAAGCACATTTTTATTTAACCGATTTAATCGTGGAACACGCTGACTACGCCTGGCAAATTTGTCAAACGGTGTTTGCCATTGACGAAGGGATCTACCGATTTGCAACCTGCAAAACCAAAGATGAACCTGAATGGCATTTAACCGAGGTCAGCATTTTCACTCCCACTGAACAAAAAACAGAGACGCACGCCCTCACCCAAGCGATGGCCATGAGCACCGGCAAACAATGGACCAAAGAATTGGCCAATCTACCCGCCAACATTTGCACACCGACTTATTTAGCCGAGCAAGCGCAAACATTGGCAGAACAATTTGAGCATGTATCGGTTGAAGTGTTGGATGAACATCAAATGGCAGCATTGGGCATGAATGCCCTGTTGGCTGTCAGTCAAGGCAGTGAACAACCGGCCAAGTTGATCGTTATCTATTATCAACCGCCCCAAGTACGATCAACACAACCGTATGTGTTGGTGGGCAAAGGCATTACATTTGACGCCGGCGGCATTTCACTCAAGCCTCCCAAAATGATGGATGAAATGAAATTCGATATGTGTGGTGCCGCCAGCGTGTTGGGAACACTCAAAGCTGCCGCCACATTGCAATTACCCATTCGGCTGATTGGCGTTATTGCCGCTGCGGAAAATCTACCCAGTGGCAAAGCCGTCAAACCCGGTGACATTGTCAAAACCATGGCTGGCTTAACTGTGGAAGTGAATAATACCGATGCCGAAGGACGTCTGGTATTGTGCGATGCACTGCATTATGTCAAACAATTTGATCCCAAAGTGGTGATCGATGTTGCAACCTTAACCGGAGCGGTGATTGTGGCATTGGGCCATCACACCACTGGCATCATGGGCAACAACCAAGCGTTGGCCACTGCCTTGTGCCATGCGGGCGATCAGGTACACGATTCCTTGTGGCAATTACCATTGACCCAAGAATATCAAACCACGTTGAAAAGCAATTTCGCCGACTTGCCTAACATTGCCACTGACGCAGCCGCAGGCAGTATTATCGGTGGCGCTTTTTTATCACACTTTACTCAAGACTATCCTTGGGCACATTTGGACATTGCCGGCACTGCGTGGAAATCCGGTCAAGCCAAAGGTGCCACCGGACGACCGGTGGCTGTATTGACCCAATATTTAATCGATCAAAGTCAAGTCTGATGCGCGCCGATTTTTATCTGATCAATCAAGCACAACTTCCCGCGTGCTTGCCTACCTTGTGCCGTATTTTAGCCAAAGCCTATTCGGCACAACAATCGGTGTTTGTCCTCACTCAGGACGTTGCACAAACGCAAACGCTGGATGAATTATTATGGACGTTTCGTGATGACAGTTTTATTCCTCACGCGGTGTTAGCACCCAACACTGAACACGCCACACCGATTGGCATTAGCCACCAACCTAACTTGTTTCATCAACAAGATATTTTCGTCAATCTCACAACCCAATCTCTCCAAGCCATCGATCTTCATCCCCTCCCTACGCGTTTGATCAAACTGATCCCGCAACACGATGAAACCTATAAACAACATGCTCGCCTTGAATATCAACAATTGAAACAAGCTGGATATGAATTGCATCGACACACGCTGGGATGAGAGGCTCCTTGGTAACGCCACGATCACCATTAGGCTTTGATTAAGGAATGTTGTATGCTAGGCCAACATTTGTTTTAGTACCGATGGTTGTGATGGCTCAAGCAGTTTCTTCTATTTTTATGGTCGTAATGTTGTTGTGTGTCATCATGGTTGCCGTTGTTGATTTATTCATTCCCTCGCTACCGGCGATGACCATCCAATTGAATACCTCAACCGATTGGATTCAATGGACCATTTCATTGTATGTACTGGGTTACAGTCTTTCCCATTTTTTTTACGGGCCCTTGTCTGATCGGTTTGGGCGACGGCCGATTTTATTAACTGGCCTTGCCATCACCTTATTGGGCAGCACTGTGTGTGTACTGGCATCCACCATCGAATGGTTATTGCTTGGCCGGATATTACAAGGCTTGGGATTTGGCGCGGGGGGATTGTTATCACGCGCCATTTTACGTGACACTTACACCGACGCCACCCTGGCGCGTTACAGTTCATATTGTGGCATTGTGATTTCCATCACCATTGGCATAGCGCCCGTGGTTGGCGGCGTGTTGGAAGAATGGTTGAGTTGGCGTGCCAGTTTTATCACTTTGTTGGCGCTGGTGTTATTCGTTTTTGTGTATACGTATTTCAAATTGCCGGAAACCAATTCTACCCTCAATGTTCATGCTTTACGCTGGGCCAGTGTGATGAGCAATTATCGCATTCTGCTCACGCATAAAATTTTTTGGGGCTATACTCTGTGCGCCAGCTTGGCTTTTTCTGGCATCATTGCCTACATTACGACCATTCCTTTTTTAATGATCAACATCATTGGTCTATCACCCGCACAATTTGGGTTATTGGCTATTTTAATCGCGGCAGCACAAACCATCGGATTTACCCTCAATGCACGCTTCATTGAACAGTTAGGCATTCAAGCCGCCATACAAATAGGCTTTGGCTTGATGTTTCTTGGCAGCATTTTATTGTTAGTAGTCAGTCTAAGCGGCTGGTTAACGGTGTGGAGCATCATGCTGCCGGTAACCCTTTATGTGATTGGCACCGGTCTGATTTATTCAAATACATTTGCCGGTGCTTTTACGCCTTTTCCCGACATTGTAGGTAGTGTTTCTGCCCTCTACGGTGGTTTGCAATTTGCCATCGCCGCATTGGTCAGCATGTTAGTGTCAATCCTTTCCATTGTCTCAGCCGGCGTGATTGCCATCGTTTTTTTAACCATGACCTTGCTGGCCAGTCTTTTCTTTTATACTTTATTGTATTCAACCCATTCACAATCATGAGAACATAACATGAGTAAGCAACTACGATATCAAGGTGATTATTTTCAAGTTTGGCATGATCAAGGTTGGGAATACGTGACCCGTACCCACGCCAATGGTATCGTCGCTATTATTGCCGTCACCGCTGCCAATGAATTGGTGTTGGTTGAACAATATCGTCCTCCAGTTAAACGCTGTGTGTTGGAATTACCTGCCGGTTTGGTCGGCGATGAACCGGAACATCCAACGGAAACTATTTTAGATGCTGCCCGCCGAGAATTATTGGAAGAAACCGGTTATCAAGCTGATCATTTTACCCCGCTGGCAACCTACCCGGTTTCACCGGGCATGTCGGATGAATCATTGAGTTTTTTTCATGCGCACACCTTACAAAAAGTTGCAGCCGGTGGGGGTATTGGCGTTGAGAACATTACGGTTCATTTAGCCCCCTTGGCAAACATCGATGAGTATTTGGCCGCTTACCAACAAAACGATGGCTTAATTGATATTAAAATTTATTCAGGTTTGTATTTATTGAATGTAGCGACTCGACCACGCGGCTAACACTCGTGCAACATAGGCAGAATCTTTTGGACTTTTTAATAATAAATGATCCGCATCATCCAGCGAGATGAAACTTTTGGGATGTTTGGCCGCTTCATAAATTCGTCTGGCATTGTCAATGCTAACCACCTCATCCACTGGCGAATGCATCACCAATAAAGCACGTTTTAACCGACCAATTTTATCGACGATGGTTTGTTGTTCCAAGTCATCGAGGAATTGTTTTTTAATAGTAAACGTTCTGTCGGCAATTTGTACTTTCGCCTGGCCTTGCTGACGAATGTCTTCCAAGGCATGCGCAAACAAATGTTCGACATGATTCACTGCAAATGGTGCGCCAATCGTAGCAATTGCATTGGCCGAAGGAATGTGTTCAGCCGCCGACAACACCGCCGCACCACCCAAACTGTGCCCCAATAAAATTTGTGGGGGAGTGAATTGTTGACTCATAAATTGACTGGCAGCAATTAAGTCTTGCACATTGGATGAAAAATTTGTATTGGCAAAATCCCCGCCACTACTACCAATCCCGGTAAAATCAAAACGAAACAGCGCAATATTCTCTTCACTGAGTGCGCGACTGATTCGACTGACAGTACTCAAATCAATTCCACAACTAAAACAATGAGCAAACAAGGCAAACGCTTTCGGTGCTCCTCCAACCGGCCAATCAATCCGCGCTGACAACGGTTCACGCAACGCGCCGGTAAAGGTGACTTTTTGTGATGACTGATTCATGGGTTAGTGACTCCTTACGTATTTTGTAACTATTCACCACAATTCAGCAAAAAGCCAGCTTCGGCGCATCGTGAACGAAAATTGTACTCGCGTCCCATCCACTGTTTGAAAAAAGTAGCATTACCGTTCTAGTTCATCCACCAAATACAAGCCGCCAACACTCCTGCGAAAGTCACCCATAAACCATAGGGTACCAATAACAATACAGCTTTTTGACTGTATGACCAGGCAGCCAACAATGTCCAGCCGATCAATCCCCACAATAAGACAATCCATAAAAATCCAAACAGCAAACTGTGCCAACCAAAAAAGATCCATGACCAGCTAAAATTCACCAACAATTGCACTGCAAAAATTGCCAATACATTATAAGCACCTGGTTGATGACGCACCCGCCATAACAACCATAAGGCAATGGCAATCAATACATACAATATCGGCCATACAATGGCGAATATCCAATTGGCTGGGGTAAATTCTGGTTTGGTTAATTGCGCATACCAACTGCCATCGCCTACGTGCGTCGGCAGTGCCGCGAGCGACGACAATGCCATGATCGCAATAATAAAAATGAGCAAACTGGTTCGATAAGTGGTTTGGTTTTCCATGTTAATAAATCCCTCTTGTTGGTTGTAATGATGATCTTAACCAAGTTGACTAATAGTGCAATAAAATACTGCGTATAAACCTTGATAATGCATGATTTCATCACCGTTTGGTTTTCGCTGAAATTTGAGTGTGATAGTATGCGCCGGTTATTAAACGGACTTAATAACATTAATTTTATTTTTTTAGGAGATCATGCTATGGATAGCAATAAAAATTTCATCAGTCGACTCACTACCAACGAACGCACTTATCTGCGCTATGTATTAAGCGGTTACACCGCCAGGCAAATCGCCACCTCCGTTAAACGTTCACGTCGAACGGTTGAAAGTCACTTGCGAAGTATTCGCTTGAAATTAAATTGTCAGAGTAAAAACCAATTGGTGTTGCTCGCTCTGCAACATGGTTTGGTCAGCATTGATATTTAATTAAACTGTGACTTTTTTTAGGAGTAATACATATGGAAAAAAAATCTCAAATGCTGCAAAAATTAACACTGAAAGAGCGTGTCTATTTGCGTTATGCGTTGAGTGGCTACAATGCACATCAAATTGCTGATTTGTTGCATCGTTCCAAACGCACTGTTGAAAGTCATTTACGAAATATTCGCATTAAGTTTGACTGCAGAAATAAAAGTCAATTATTCGACTTAGCGTTAAAGCACGGGTTGATTCGATTGCACATTTAAAGTTACAACAAGGCATGGGTAAATCATTTTGTCCATGCCTTGTTATTTATTCCCTTGACATTCCATTTCGTGAGTCTATGATGCCTGATTAACACTGTTCTATGAATTGAAACTTAAGATGATACAGTTATCAATTGTCATCCCTTGTTACAACGAGGGGCAAAATTTATCACTATTACTCAAACAAGCCCATCACCTACTACAACAACGCCATGACCTGGAATTCATTTTAGTCAACAATGGTTCAACAGATCAGTCGGTAGAATGGCTAGAACCGGTCGCTCACGAACGATTAAAAGTTATCAGCATCAGCACCAATCATGGATACGGCTATGGTATTTTGGTTGGTCTTAGCCAAGCGCAAGGCGATGTATTGGGTTGGACGCACGCCGATTTAGTGCATGGCTTAGAAGACGCATTACAACTGTTTGATTATTTCCAACAAGCCAAAAAATCTAACATTATTCTCAAAGGTCAACGTCAATGTCGTGGTTTGTTTGAAACCTTTTACGCATGGATTGTGCAAGGGTTGTGTCGATTGTTGATTCACCAAAAATTACACGACATTCGCTGCCAACCTAAATTGTTCAGCCGTGAATTTTACGAAGATCATTTGAAACGCAAAGCGCCTCAAGACTTCACCTTGGACTTGTATTTACTCTACCAAGCTAATAAATGCCACTATCAAATTATTGAACAACCCGTCAATTACCAACCTCGTCAACACGGTTTAGCCAAAGGTGTTGGCCATTGGCGTACTGGCATTCGTCAATTGAAAAAGACTTTTTTATATTTATTGCGATTAAAAAATCACACATCCTAACCTTATGCAACGCTCCAGGTTTTTGTGAGGACGCGCCAAAAATTTGTGTTACAATCTGCCGTTTTTAAATCAGCCTTGAAATGAATATCCATGGATAAGACGTACAATCCACCCCAAATCGAACAAAAATGGGCACCTTTGTGGGAGCAAGAAGGTTACTTCCAACCACAAGGTCAAGGTGACCCCTATTGCATCATGTTACCGCCACCCAATGTCACCGGTAGCTTGCACATGGGTCATGGATTTCAACATACCTTGATGGATGCATTGACCCGTTATCATCGAATGCGTGGATTTAATACCTTGTGGCAACC
>WLWG01003336.1_pt1 | contig 11035 bp, 17 predicted proteins | sample 6712871 | NCBI WGS metagenome assembly WLWG01 (sample SAMN12718693, study PRJNA515312) | sponge metagenome | isolation source: marine sponge | host: Mycale hentscheli | place: New Zealand: South Island, Marlborough, Capsize Point | collected 2003-05-01 | reverse complement strand
AAGGATCAATCATTAAACGTGAATGGTGGCAAGAATGGGACAAAGGTTATGTGCCTAAATTAGAACACATTATCCAGTCTTACGATACCGCGTTCCTCAAAAAAGAAACCGCTGACTTCTCTGCGATCACAACGTGGGGCGTATTTTATCCGAACGAGGACAGCGGACCGAATCTAATTCTACTTGATGCCCACAAAGAACGACTAGAGTTTCCAGAACTTAAGAAGGTGGCTTACGATCAATGGAAGTATTGGAACCCGGATACAGTGATTATAGAGGGCAAAGCATCTGGCTTACCCTTAACTTATGAATTGCGAAAGATGGGGATACCTGTTATAAATTACGTACCTAGCAAAGGAAACGATAAACATGCTAGAGTAAACGCCGTTGCCCCGTTATTTGAGTCAGGGCAAATCTGGGCGCCCGATGAAAAATTTGCAGAAGAAGTGATAGAAGAGTGTGCAGCATTTCCCTATGGGGATAATGATGACTTAGTAGATTCAATGACTCAAGCCGTGATGCGATTTAGACAGGGAGGTTTTATCATGCATCCAGAAGACGAAAAAGATCAAGCGCAAGCTAAGAAGACATATAATTATTACTAATGGGATATTTACAAGCATTAAATTTAATGGTCAAAGCATACAAGGCAGCTCGAGGAGTTATGCCTAAAGGACTTGATCTGTTAAAATTAAAAATGAAAGCAAGACAGAAAGTTATTGATGCGAAAAAAGTTATACAATTTCCACCAGATAAGATTACACCTTTCTATAAACCAAGACCTGAAGGTATTCAAAATTTAATAAAAAAAGGAGATGTTAAAATAGGACAAGCTCCTAAGACTACAAAAGTAAAAGAACCTGTTGATTCCAAATTAATTTTGCAAGAGTCAGAAAAAGAAATGGCAAAGCGAATGATGAGAGAAAACAAAGAATCCATTAAAAGATTTAAAGAAAAAATGGATAAACCAAGAGACGGCAAAGCTACAGGTGGTCTAGCTAACATAAGTCAAACTTATGATAGCAACCCAACACTTCAATCACAGTTTCCAAACAAACAAGATTACTTAGATCTATTTAGTAGTACAACTACAACAACACCACAAACACAAACGTACGCACAGATGACACAACAATCACCAGCTGGTATTCCTGCTGTTAAACCTATTGTGCCTATTATACCTATTCCAGAAGGAGGTGGAGATGGTGGGGGAGGAATAACAAGTCCAACAGGTTATGGTTATCGTGGTCCAAGTATGACAATAGACGATATTGAAGAAGGAACAATTACTCCAGAAGAAGAAAGATTTGCACAAGGACAAGCTTTAAGAGGTCTTGCAGAAAAAACTTTAATAGGTAATTTATTTTTTAAAGCAAAAGACTTTGCATCCAATAAAGCTAAAGACATAGCAGATAAAGTAAGAGCAGAAGAAATAGCTAAAGCTGAAGCTTTAAGATCTTTACAAGAAGCAATAGCAAGAAATCAAGCTCGAGCTAGCCAACAAGATTGGACAGGGGCGTCAGGTGATTATCTCGGTGGTGAGGATAAATCAACAGGAAACTATGATGACCCTTATGACCCAGGACAAACAGAATAATGTCAGAATTTGTATCTATACTTGAAAGACTAAGACCGAGTTATAAAGTTGGTGGTAGAGTAGAATCTAACGTTCACTACTATGGAACTAATAATAAAAAAGGATTTGCTACACAAGGCTTTAGACAATCTCAAGCTGATAAAATTGTAAAGCTTAAAGAAATTTTAACAAAATGGAAAAATGGAGAATTAAAAGGAAAACTTGTAGATGTTGTATACAGAGAGGATAAACATTTAAGAGGATTCTTAAGAGATTTTTTAGAAGGCAAAACAACTTCTTATAATCCGGAAAATGGTTTAAGAAAATATATTACTATTAAAGAAATTAAAGACACAGTAGGTACAGATAAATTTACAGAATTAAAAGAGTCAGTAACTAAAAGCGCTGGTATAAAATCTAGAACTCAAGCTACTGGACTTGCAACAGCTAAAATTAAAAAAGCTCAAATGCAAAGTGATATTTTAAAATTAAATAAAGATCCTGTAATAAAAAGATTAATTAGAACAGGTAGTAAAAATGTCATAACAGATTTAACAGAGAGAGCTCAAGTAGTTTTAAAAACTAATAGCCCTAATTCTGCAATTAGAAGACTGCAGATTTTAGGTGAACAACTTGCCGAAAAAAATCAAGGTAATCCTCAAGTAGTTAAAAAATTAAGAAGAGCAGGAGCTTTTGTAGGTCAGCCTAAACTATCAGCAGGTAAAAAAACTTCTCTTGCTTTAGGCCAAAAAGAAAATTTTGTAGACAGAGCTTTACGAGACATCTCAAAAAAATTAAAGGCTAATAATATTAGAGGTTATAATTTAGATGAAATATATGGTGGAACATCTTCTGGTTACAGGGGCTCTCATCCATATGGAGTTTTTGGTCAAATTATAAAAGGTGGAAAGGTTAAACCTAATACACTTACAATAAACAAAGAGTTGATAAATCAAGCAAAAGGATTTGGTTTAGATTCTGCAAAAAGTAGAGTTGAAGAAAAATTACAAAATCTTGATTCGGAGTATAAAAATTATAAGGAACGTAAAACAAGAATACCATCAAGACAAGGTGCTTATACAGACTACAAACCAGGATTAAGTAAAAAACAATTTCAGTTAAAGATTATGAATGACTTTAACAAACAAGCTCTAGAATTTAAAAGAACAAATAAAGTTGCAGTTCCTTTGTTTAGTGACAAACCTCCAAGTCAAACTGTTGGAGATTATAAAAATTTTAAAAACCCTAAATCTAAATTTTACTTTCAGATAGGAGAGGGTCGTCATCTTTCTGATGCCATGGACGATGTTTATAAACAACATGGATACTCTTTAAAAGTTCCTAAAAATACAGGAACTTTAAAAACTATTTTAAAAGATTTAGATAATCCAAATGTAATTAATAATTTAAAAAATAAAGTAGGTGCAAATAGATTATTATCTACAGTAGGTATTCCAACTCCTGATATGATTGCAAGATTAATTCCTGAAATAACAAGTCCTCTTGCAGTAGATTATAGTAATATGCAACTAGGCGAAGGAAGACTAGCAAAGGCAGCGGGTGTTGCAAAAAATGTTGCAAAGATTGGTGGCAAAGCTTTAGGATTAGCAGCGATTCCTCTTGAGTTAATGAATATGGCTGAAATGAGAAAACAAGGTAAGACAACAGCTGAAATTTTAGGTTCACCTTTTTTCTTGTCAGGAAGAATTGCAGAAGCACAAGACCTTATGAAAATGACTCCTCTTGAAAGACAAGCTGTAAGTGAACAACAAATAGCTGGTGATGAGTCGATGTTAGATACAGATTTTTACACACCAACACAAGAGGGTATAGAAGCTATTGATGTTCAAGCTGTACAAGAGAGAGTTAAAAAACAAAGAGAAGAAGAAGAACGACAAAGAGCTTTAGAGAGATCTGGTGGTTCAGGCTTTACATACCCTGATATGTACGGTATAACTTCAGTCAAAGGTGTAATATAACTAACAGGAAAGAGATATGGTCGATAGCATAGATAAATCATTACCGAATACAGTCGAAGAAGTAAAAGACGAAGAATTCAAAGAAAAAGAAGTCGCGATCCCTGGTGAAGGAATTGCTACTAGCGATACTACAGAAGTTGTAATGGATGAAGAAGGTGGAGCAGAAGTTTCATTCGATCCAACAACGGTCCCTGGTCGACAATCAGATGGACACTTTGCGAATTTAGCTGAAGATATGGGAGAGGGTGAGTTACAATCTTTAGGCTCAACACTTTACGATCAATACACAGAATACAAAGAATCAAGAGGAGACTGGGAACAGTCATACAGAGAAGGTTTAGAATTATTAGGTTTCAAATACGAAAGACGAACAGAACCGTTCAGAGGCGCATCAGGTGTTAATCACCCGGTGTTAGCAGAAGCGGTAACACAATTTCAAGCAACAGCTTACAAAGAATTACTACCAAGTGATGGTCCAGTTAGAACACAAATCTTAGGTGATGCAACAATCGCTAAAGAACAACAATCAAAACGTGTTAAAGATTTTATGAACTATCAACTTATGGATCAGATGACAGAATACGAACCTGAGTTTGATCAAATGTTATTTTATCTTCCCCTGTCCGGCTCTACTTTCAAGAAAGTCTATTATGACGAGCTTTTAGGTAGAGCCGTTTCTAAATTTGTACCAGCAGAAGATTTAATTGTTCCGTACTCAGCAACATCACTAGAAGATACAGAAGCAATTATCCACGTTATAAAAATGTCTGGTAACGAATTAAGAAAACAACAAGTCGCTGGTTTTTACAGAGATGTAAAATTAGGTGAACCTCCAATTACAGAAAACCAATTAGATGAAAAAAAATTACAACTTGAAGGTATTTCAAAAGATGGTCAAGATGATCAGTACACACTTTATGAAATGCATACTAATCTAGATCTTCCTGGTTATGAAGACATGGATGAAAATGGTGAACCTACAGGAATTAAATTACCTTACGTCATTACCTTTGCAGATGTTAACCAAACGATATTATCGATTAGAAGAAACTTTAAAGTTGATGATCCATTAAAAAATAAGATTAATTACTTTGTACAATTTAAGTTTTTACCTGGTACAGGTTTTTATGGCTTTGGTTTAATCCACATGATTGGTGGTTTAACAAGAACAGCTACAGCTGCGTTAAGACAATTACTAGACGCAGGAACGTTAGCTAACTTACCAGCAGGATTTAAGACAAGAGGATTAAGAATTAGAGACGATGCACAACCTTTACAACCTGGTGAATTTAGAGATGTAGATGCTCCTGGTGGAAACATCAAAGATCAGTTTATGCAACTACCTTTTAAAGGACCTGATGCAACATTACTTCAGTTAATGGGTATTGTAGTAAATGCAGGACAAAGATTTGCCTCAATTGCTGACTCACAAGTTGGAGATATGAATCAACAAGCTGCAGTGGGCACAACGGTTGCATTACTTGAAAGAGGTTCAAGAGTTATGTCTGCAATCCACAAAAGATTATATGTCGGATTAAAACAAGAATTTAAATTACTATCAGATGTATTTAAAACTTACTTACCAGCTGAATATCCATATGATGTTCCTGGTGCTACAAGAAATGTAAAAGTTCAAGACTTTGATGACAAAGTAGATATTCTACCTGTAGCTGATCCAAATATATTCTCACAAACACAAAGAATTAGTTTAGCTCAATCACAATTACAATTAGCTCAAACCAATCCACAGATGCACGATCTTTATCAAGCGTATAGATCTATGTATGATGCGTTAGGTGTAAAAAATGTAAATGCAATTTTACCACCACCTGCAACTCCTACACCTTTAGATCCATCATTAGAAGAAATCGCTGCAATGGGAATGAAACCTTTTCAAGCTTTCCCTGGTCAAGACCACAAAGCCCACATTGATTCACACTTAAACTTTATGAAATCAAACATGGTACAAAATTCACCATCAGTTATGGCTGCATTACAAAAAAATATCTTGGAAAGAATAAGTTTGATGGCACAAGAACAAATTCAACTAGAATTTTCTGCTGAATTACTGCAAGCACAACAAATGCAGATGATGTTAAAGATGAATCCACAGAATCAAGAGCTAGTTGCACAAGCACAAGCGCTAACAATTAAGATCAATGCAAGAAAAGCACAGCTTATTGCTGAAATGACTAAAGATTACATGGAAGAAGAGCAAAAAATTATGGGTGAGTACAGTGGTGATCCATTAATTAAGCTAAAAGCAAGAGAAGTTGACTTAAGAGCTAAAGAAAATGAGAGAAAAGGTGAAGAAGCGCAGGAAAGAATTGATCTTGACACTGCAAAAGCTCTTATGAACCAAGAAAATCAAGAAGATAAGCTAAGTCAAAACGAAAAACTTGCAAAATTACGTGCAAGTGTGTCATTAGCCAAACAAGGCATGGCCGACAAGAGCAAAATTCACGATTTTGGTAGAAACTTTAAAAAAAACTAGGTATAATTAAACAATAAGGAGAACAATATGACTAAAGATTATTTAAGAGGTCAAGGTTACGTCAAAGCACCTAAAATTGAAAAAGAATTAGGTGTTGGTAAAGACGGAATGCAACAAGGTGGTATTCCTGTTGAGATGACTAACCCAGATGAATCTCAAGTGGTTGATGTTAAAGGTACTAGACGTATGAGACCTGACAAAAAACCAGTTAAAGCTACTTGGTACTAGTATGGCTTGGTTCAGTTTAGCAAAGATTGCTATGCAAGCTGGCGCAAAGATATATTCTAACCGTCAGAAAACTAAAATGGCCATGTCTGATGCACAATTGATGCATGCAGAAAAAATGGCTCGCGGTGAAGAATCTTACCAAGGCAAATTACTAGAAGCGAGACAAAACGACTATAAAGATGAATTCGTTTTGATAATTATTTCGGCGCCCATCGTGGTACTTATGTGGGCAGTTATGTCGGACGATCCGACTGCTATGGAGAAGGTAAAGTTATTCTTCGAATATTTTCATGAGCTTCCGAAATGGTTCACGAATTTATGGGTGCTTGTAGTTGCGAGCATTTTTGGTATAAAAGGAACGCAAATATTTAGAAACGGAGGAAAAAAATAATGGCAAATCCAAGATTTAACAAACAAGTTACAAATTCTAGAAAAGCTTTAAAAGGTGGTGGAATGGGTGGCAGAACTGGAGATATGATGTATTCACGTGGACAAGGTGTAAACATGAGATCGAAAAGAATGCCAACTGAACTTATGGATAGAGGCGCTATGAAAAAAGGCGGCAAAGTCGGTAAGAAAAAACAAGGCTACAAAGCTAGAAAAGATGAATCTATTGCTATGAGAATCAAAAAGAAAAGAACTAAGAAGCAATTAAAAGCTTCAAGAGATGATTCTTATGGAAGATTTGGAAGCAAAGCTAAAAAATCTGGCAAAATAAACAAATAGTTTATGGCGAAAGATTTTATACAAAAAGCAATTAAGAAGCCGGGAGCTTTAAGAAAATCTTTAGGAATAAAGAAAGGTAAAAAGATTCCTGCTTCTAAATTGAGAGCAGCTGCAAAGAAAAAAGGCAAGTTAGGACAACGAGCTAGATTTGCAATGACTCTTAACAAACTAAGGAAAAAATAATGGCTAAAAAATACGGCATACAAATAAAAGGATTAGGTAGAGCACTTCGACCAAGTGGCCTAGGTGTTTTAAGACCTAAACCAACAGGTAAAGGTGGCAAACCTTTAAAACCAAAACCAGTTGGTAAAAAAGATGGTGGTATGCTTAAATCTGTTAAACCAAGTCAAAAAGGTTTATCTAAATTACCTAAAGATGTTAGAAATAAAATGGGCTACATGAAAGATGGTGGCAAAGCTAAAAAATTTCCTGACTTAACTGGTGATGGTAAAGTTACTAGAGCTGACGTTTTAAAAGGTAGAGGTGTATTTGCAAAAGGTGGAACGTCGATAGATGCAAAGGCTGATTTATTACGTAGAATGGGAGCTACAGATAAAGAAAAAGAATTTTACCTTATCAAAGGTGGAGATACATCTAAAGAATTTAAAAAATACAAAAAAAGAAAAGGAAAAAAATAATGGCTGGAAAAGGTTTATACGCAAACATACATGCTAAAAGAAGACGTGGCGGTAAGATGAGAAAAAAAGGTGCAAAGGGTGCACCAACAGCAGCTAACTTTAAAAGAGCAAAACAAACAGCGAGAAAATAATGACTAAACTTTGTCCTAGAGGTAAATCAGCAGCAAAAAGAAAATTCAAGGTATACCCAAGCGCATATGCAAATGCCTATGCATCTAAAATTTGTGCAGGTAAAATTAAAGATCCATCTGGTACAAAAAGAAAAGATTTCAAAGGACCTAAACCAGCAGGTAAAGCTAAAGGTGGTAGAATAACTTTGAAAAGTGGAGGTCTTGCTAAAAAAGGCAGAGGTTGTGAGATTAGGTAATGGCTGGTCTAAAAGAATGGTTCAAACAAGATTGGGTAGACATAGGTTCCAAGAAAAAAGGTGGAGGTTTTAAAAAATGTGGAAGAAAATCTGCAAGTGGTTCAAAACGAAAGTATCCAAAGTGCGTGCCTGCTGCAAAAGCAGCAAGTATGACAGACTCTCAGAGGCGGAGTGCCGTTGCAAGGAAAAGAAGTAAAGCACAAGGTGTTGGTGGTAAACCAACAAACGTAAGAACGTTTGCAAAAAGAAAAAATATGGGTATGGGAGGATTAGCGTGAGGAGACAGGATAATATGCCTGCAAGAAATAAAAAGAACTTTAGACCTACAAAGTCTGGAGCAGGCATGACTCGAGCCGGTGTTGCTGCCTACAGAAGAAAAAATCCCGGTTCTAAACTAAAAACAGCCGTGACTGGTAAAGTGAAAAAAGGGTCCAAAGCTGCAAACCGACGTAAGTCGTACTGTGCAAGAAGCGCAGGTCAAATGAAAAAATTTCCCAAAGCAGCAAAAGATCCTAATTCTAGACTACGTCAGGCTAGAAGAAGATGGAAATGCTAGAAGCACTAAAAAAAAGATACGAAGCACAAATAGCAGAAGCAGTAGCAACTATAAATATCTATACTAAAAATTCTGTGGGTATTGGAGAGCACCCTCAACATATAGATGAGATAGATAAATTGATTGCAAAAATTGCCGAAGCTGAGGATAAGTTAAAGATAATAGAAAGGTGGGTGGATTAATGGAAGATCTGGTAATAATAGATAAAATTAAGAAAGCAATTAAGAACGCTGAAACTCAAATACAAGAAACAATGATGAGCGGAGGTGTTGACAATATGGAAAAATACAAGTATTTATTAGGACAGGCACATGCCTACCAAATAATACTACAGGAAATCTCTAACCTGCTAAACTATAAGGAGCAAAAAAATGAGCAAGGAAACGTTATCGACATCGGAGACCAAAAAGGAAACTCCTAAACTAGTCAATGCACTAGAACAAAAATATCAAGAAGAAGCAAAAGAAGAATCTCACGCAACAAGATTAGATCCTGATAACATTGGTGATTTATTAAATCAGTTACCAGAACCCTCTGGTTACAGGATATTATTATTACCATTCACACCTAAAGAAAAAACTAAAGGTGGAATTTTATTTTCACAAGAACAATTAGACAAAGCAAGAATCGCAACAACATGTGGTTATGTTTTAAAAATGGGCCCGGCAGCTTACAAGGATAAAGATAAGTTTGAATCGCCGTGGTGCAAAAAAGGAGATTGGGTTATCTTTGCCAGATACGCTGGTTCAAGATTACCAATAGAAGGTGGAGAAGTGCGTATAATAAACGATGATGAAGTTCTGGGTACAATCAAAGATCCAGAAGATCTTCTTCATTACATTTAACATAGGAAGGAACTATGCCAGAAGAAAACAAAAAAGATAATCTGATTGATGTAGGTGATGCTGATGAAGCAGTAACTGAAGTTAATTTAGATGAACAGCAACCCAAAGAAGCTGCAAAAGAAGAAGAAAAGATAGAGGTAGAACAGGTTGAAGCAAAACCTGTCGAAGAAAAAAAAGAAGAGAAAAAAGAAGATGAGTTAGAAAAATATAGTGAAGGCGTTCAAAAACGTATTGCTAAATTAACTCGTAAGATGAGAGAAGCAGAAAGGCAAAGAGAAGAAGCAGTGGCTTTTGCTCAATCAGCTAAACAAGATAAAGACATTTTAGAAAGTAAACTTTCTAAACTTGATAAATCTTATGTTTCGGAATTTGAAAACAGAGTCAAAACAAATATGGACGCTGCAAGACAAGCTCTGAAAGTTGCTATTGAAGCAGGAGATGTAGATGGTCAAGTATCAGCTCAAGAACAGATGGCAAGATTAAATTCTGATGCTGCAAGACTTGGACAACTAAAATCTGCGGAAGAAATGAAATCTGAAAAACAGGTTAATATTACTCCGCAAAGAAGAGTTAACAATAATATACCGACTGATCCTAAAGCAGAGGATTGGGCTTCTAACAATAGTTGGTTCGGAAACGACACAGCTATGACTTATACGGCTTTTGATATACACAAAAAGCTTGTAGAAGAAGAAGGATATGATCCAAAAACTGACGAATATTATACGGAAGTTGATAAAAGAATAAGACTTGAATTTCCGCACAAATTTGATAAGATGGCGGATACAACTACAGAAAGAGCAAAACCTGCTCAAAATGTAGCTTCGGCTAAACGATCAGCCCCCCAAGGTCGCAAAAAAACTGTTAAGCTCACACCTTCACAGGTAGCAATAGCTAAAAGATTAGGTGTGCCACTCGAAGATTATGCAAAACAAGTAAAAATCACGGAAGGAGTATAAGCATATGGAAAAAAACAAACAAACAACTTCACGTGCGAGTCAAACAAGGTCTAAAACAGAAAAACCTAAAGTTTGGTCTCCACCCAACTCACTCGATGCACCGCCTGCGCCAAAAGGCTTTCGACATCAGTGGATTAGAGCTGAAAGCATGGGGTATCAAGATACCAAAAATGTTGCAGCGTCTTTAAGAGAAGGATACGAATTAGTTCGAGCTGATGAATATCCCGATCAAGATTATCCACAAATGTCTGAAGGAAAATACGCAGGAGTAATCGGAGTAGGTGGCCTTTTGCTGGCAAGGATACCAGAAGAGATCGCACTTCAAATTGACGAGTACTACAAACAAAGAACTCGAGATAAAGAAGAAGCCATTAACAACGATCTTATGAAGGAACGGCAAGCTGGGATGAAATTCAATAGTGAATCTTCATCTAGTGTAACCTTTGGTGGTACAAAGAAAAGCTAATTATTTAGCAATTCCTACCCAACAAATTAACCCGTACTGGAGGCTCTTCGGAGCAGGTACATAAAAAGGAAACTACTATGGCAAATGCAAGTACAACTGGATTTGGTTTAAGAATGGTAATGAATGTTGGAAATACTCCAGCAACTTCAGGACAGTCTGAATACAAAATCCAAACTGCACCAGGCGTAGCATCTAATAAAG
>WLWG01003334.1_pt1 | contig 11040 bp, 13 predicted proteins | sample 6712871 | NCBI WGS metagenome assembly WLWG01 (sample SAMN12718693, study PRJNA515312) | sponge metagenome | isolation source: marine sponge | host: Mycale hentscheli | place: New Zealand: South Island, Marlborough, Capsize Point | collected 2003-05-01 | reverse complement strand
GTTTTCTCTTTTTTTTTTTTTTTTTTTTGATGCCCGATAGATAGGTGAGAACCGATGGAAATCAGACTCACCTGAGCTATCGGGCTATCGGGCTTGTGTCACCCGTGATTGCTGCTGAACTGCCGGGTACTCATTCCCCAGACAACAAACGAGAACACAGCCTGCAGCTAATAAACATTTGATCATTGGTCTCGGTGGTGTGGTGTGTGACCAGGTGAAACAACCGCTAGGGCAGTTTCAAATGGAAGTGAAACGACCAGTGCAATGCACCGGTGAACAGAACCTAGCAACTCATTCGCAGATCTGCAAGCGGTGCATTGGTGGTTGTTGGTGGAATACCTCACCTCCTACCCCTCTCAGACCCTCTCAGCCCCCTCTCACGTCCCCTGTAGCAGGCCTCTCACCCCTACCTGCTGACGTTGTGAACCCCTACCAACTCACACCCCTTACAGCCCCTTACAGCTGCCAGTTCCTCCCTATTGCCTGGACTAAGCAAATGATTTCCAGTCATACCAACAGGTCTCAGCCATAGGTCTGCAGAAACAATGCAGCCAACCCCTACCCCCCTCCCCCCTTCAACAAACAAACACCCCCACCCCCTCCCAAAAAAAAAGGAAGGACTCAAGATCTTTGAAGGCCCCCTCTGGGGGTAAAAACCTCCCGCGCCGGAGAGATACCCATCACGAAATACGACCCCAAAAGTGGGAAACGAGCTGTTGCCCGGAGGGCTAAAGCAACCATCAAATGGGCTTCACAGAGATTTCTGCTGCTCGGCTGTTGGCTGCTTGGTGGCATTGGTACCGGAGTTGACAGGCCTGCATCGATGAGATGGATGACACCCCACTGTTATCTCCGGTTTGGGTCTCCATCGATCGCTCGGTCGTAGCCGGCTCCTCTGGAGATACAAGAGATCAAGAAGGAACTTTTGGTTTTGCCCTGTTGTCATCACCTGTGCAGTTATGGCAAAGTCGAAGCACTCCGACTTTTTTGAAGTGAAACTCGCTGGACTGGAATGGCTTCAAGAAAGAACTATTGTTGCGAGTGAAGGAACGCCACGCCCTAAAGGCGGATTCGTAATGATCCAGATCGCAGAAATTGAAAAAGCCTGTGACCTGTTCATGGGACGGGAATTGAAACCAGAGGACGGCATGGTCTTTCTGGCGTTACTGGCGAACACCAATCGCCTGAATGGCCACATCCGTGCGACAGCAGAAGACATTGGCAAGACCGTTGGGCGATCTGGCACTCACGTTTCCAAATCGCTGTCTCGACTAAACAAGGCTCACCTGTTGCGCCGAATCAAAGATGAAAAAGGTGATGGCACGTTTTACGCCTTGAACCCATGGATGGTCGAGTGCGGTGAGAACCGATTCCGTGGCTACTTGAAAAAACGATTTATGGAAGCTTGAGAGCCCAGTAAGATGTCAAGGTCATCCAGGGTGGTTCCTGTTTGATACGCATTGGTTTCAATCAATGTGGTGTGTGCAAGAGCCCGGTTGTCCTTGTGATGACTGGGCTTTTGTCTTGAGTGGTATTAGCCTGTAAGGATTGCACAACTGCATTGCAACGTCATGGCACCATCAACCTACGTTCCTAATTTCACGCGATTAAAGCTGGGTACGTTGACTGGATCTGTTGTTAAAACGGATGAGGTTATTGATGCCATGATCAGGACAGGAAATGATGATTTATATGTTCCAGGGATTTCTGATGCAGCTGGTGCGATTGTTGAACTGAGAACAAAGGAGCCAGGTAGTGGTTACACCGATGGCAGTTATAACGGTGTTTCATTAATTGATACAGGAACTGCAACTGGTTTATTTGCCACAATTGATATTCAATGGTTATCAGGTTCTATTGCATTTGTCATCATTCAAAACGGTGGTCAGGCCTATAAGAAAGGTGATTTGTTGACAGTTAATTCAGCTGATGTTGGTGGCACTGGATCTGGTTTGGTATTTGAAGTGGTGTTAGTGCAACCTCTTTGATTACTGATGTATCTAGAAAACACTGTCAAAGCACGTTTAGGTTTGATTGGTCATACCAATCCATCTTTGGCATTAGTCCAGGCCCGTGTTGCTGCAAAGGGTTACACGGGTTATGTGGCTGCTGGTTATAAGGCACCTGTCAAACCAAAGGCCAAGCCAAAGTCCAAACCAAAGCCAAAAGCTGTAAAGGAGGAATCATGAGTAAGCCAGGGCTTTATTCGACGCACAGGTGGTAAGTTTGGTGTGACAGCGGGTTGCAGCCCCTGTCACATGACCAATCAATTCTGAGTTGACTGATGAATCAAGTATTGCAGCAAGCCCCTGTATGCGAGAGGCACGGGTGTGAAAAAGTTTGGATTAAGGACAGTTCTTGCAAGCGCGGGTACAGGTGGAGATGTCCCACGTGTTCAAGGGAGTCAAAAGAAAAGTACGTCAAGGCAAATCCTGAACGGGTTCAGGCTAATGGCCGAGCCAGGTCCCTTAAGTGGAAACGAAATAACCCTGAGAAGGTTCGTGCCTCTGAGCAAAAGCAACGGGAAAAAAACCCTGAGAAGTCTTGCGTTGACGACCGTAAGTGGCGAAAGGCCAATCCAGAAAAAGTTGTTGCCAAGAGTGCAAGGCGCCGCGCCTTATTGTTTGATGCTGTAGTGCCTGGCCGAGAAGTCACAGTCGCAATACAAAAAAGACGTAAAGCCCTGTTTGACGGCTGTTGTTTTTGCGGTGCTGATAAGAAGCTGACGCTTGAGCACATCGTTCCACTCAGCAAGGGAGGATTGCATGTTGAGGAAAATTTGCTGGGATCTTGCAAGCGGTGCAACAGCAGCAAGCACGTAAAACCTGTTGAGTCTTGGTTCAGATCTCAGTCGTTCTTTGATGAACAGCGTTGGCAGAGGATATTAGAAGTAACCTCAGATAAAAATTAGGGCCAAGATGTGGGAACCGCTGCCGACTGAGCTTGAACCGCTCTCGCATTTCACCACTTATATCCTCAGAGAATTATCCCTAGCTGATACACCAACCAAACAACAGCTAGGGATTCTTAACTATTTAGAGCACGGACCTGATAGACAGATTGTTACTGCATATCGGGGATGCGGAAAAAGTTTCCTTACTTCTGTCTACGCCTTATGGCGTTTGATGCGAGATCCATTCCGTGAAAAGATTTTGTTGGTGGGAGCAACGGCAGATAAGGCCATTGAAATATCCACGTTCATGTTGCGGTTGGTGCGGGACGTTGACATCCTCGAATCACTGCAGCCGTTGCCTGATGGCCGTTCCTCAGTCAATGCGTGGGACGTTGGTCCATCAGTTGTTGATCAAAGTCCGTCAGTCCGCGCAGTTGGAATCCTCTCCCCATCCCTGACCGGGAAAAGATCAACTTGCATCATCGGAGATGATATTGAAACATTAAGCAACTCAATCACAGTTCTAAAGCAGGAACGATTAGCTGCTGCCATTACAGAATTAGAGGCGATCAGAAAGCCTGCAGTAGAAGGGGAGTTACCACGTCAGACTATCTTCCTTGGTACGCCGCACCTTGAGTCAAGTTTATATTTAAGGCTGAGACGAGAACGGAATTACAAGGCCAGGATGTGGCCAGCACGTTTTCCTGATCCTGCTTCTGAAGCTTGGGATTCCTATGAAGGATGTTTGGATCCAGCTATTGCAGCAGAAGTAGAAGATGACCCATCGCTGGTAGGTGAACCTACTGACCCTGAACGGTTTGGTCATGACGAGTTATTGGCACGGGAGATGTCAATGACACGCGCAAGCGTTCAACTCCAGTATCAGCTCGATTGCCGCCTATCAACGCTTGAGAAATATCCAATACGCCTTGGTGACCTGATCGTTATGGATCTCGATGGCAAAGCATTACCTGAAGTTGTCACTTGGGCGTCAGGACCAGAGCAGCGCATCCAAGAGCTGGTGTGTATTGGGATGGGTGCTGATCGGTTTTATCACAGGCCAATGGCCATACAGGGCTGGGTGTCAGCCAAAGAGACGTGGAGATGTGTACTCAGTATTGACCCAAGCGGACGCGGTAAGGATGAGATGGCCTGGACTGTTCTCGCTGAATACAGCGGTAATTTCTTTGTATTGGAGTCCGGCGGCACCACGCAGGGTTACAGCGAGGAAGTATTGAAACTGCTTTCAATGCGAGCAAAGCGTTGGAATGTGACGCAGGTGGTGATCGAATCGAACTTTGGTGATGGCATCTTTGCTGCTTTGCTGCAGCCGGTGATGAACAAGATTCATCCTTGTGGCATTGAAGAGATCAGGGTGACGCAGCAGAAGGAACGCCGTATTTGTGATCAATTAGCACCGCTCACCCAGCAGCACAGGTTGGTGATCAGCAGTGATGTGATCCGTAAGGATTATCAAGACGCTGAACGCAATAACGATCGCGGTTATGAACGCTCATTGATGTTCCAGATGAGCCGCATCACGATGGATCGTGGGGCACTTTCGGCAGATGACCGCATCGATAGTTTGGCTTTGGCCTGTCAATTCTTTACTGATGCAGCAGCGCAAGACCAAAACCGTGTTGCAGCTAACCGTGATTACGAGATGTTCATGAATCAAATGGAGATGGCTGCTGATGAGACCGGAGCCAGCATCGATGCACTGGCTCTTGGTCTACCAACCAAATCGATTGGACGTTCGTATGGAGGCGCTAAGCGTGGCGTGTCTTGTCGGCGTCTGTAATCCGTACAACCTTGTTCTGTAGTGCAGAGAAGTCGAGCTTCTTTGCCATCTGGCTTTTTAGTTGCTCTGATGTGTCCTTATCGAGTTGCGCTGTGATCGCGTTCTGCTTGAGCAGCTGAAGAGCCGTGCGGATGTCGTCATTGGTCTGTTCTCCGTTGTCAATACGATCTCGAACAGCACGGACAACAGATGCGTGAAGTTCTTCCAGCTCGCCATTTAGGTCAGGCACTTGTTACATGTGCAGAGTTCTATGACCAGTATGTCTGCCAAGTCATGGCCGAGGGCTGCAGTGGTTTGACTTTGTAAATCCTTTGCTTAGCAGGGCAATTTATTTTTGTGGTCAGATCTGGTCTGCATTTTGGGTCTGCACAAAAGGCAGAACTGCAGACCAAGCTGGTTTAGATCTCAGTTGTGCAAAGGTTTTTCAGCAAGCATTTGCTGTGGCCGGCCATGGGATTGGGTATGCATAGGTGCAGAACAGGCAATAACACTGGTGTTTAAGCAAGCTCACAGATAGGTTTCGCGAACTCTGCACCGGTGCTTTGCTCAAGATGCGTTTTCAAGCCTGATTTCAGGCGAATGCAGACAAAATGCAGACCGAGCAAAAAATCCAAGACAAACAGCGTCATCGCCAATTGCGTGAAGTTAGGAGGGCTCGCGACAGAGCGCAGAACCAGCACGTCAAGCTGAAATCTATAGGCAGGGAAAGCAAAACCAGCTATGGCCACGCCTTATTCCAGAACTATGGCGAGCTGTATAGCAAGGGCATCAACGACTTTCTCGTCAAAAAATTGCTTGACCCTTATACCGCTGGCAGGCACCACCAGTCGTGGGAGTTTTTGCTGCATTTCTCAAGCCATGGGCCGAGGCCAATTGCCGTAGTAGTCCTCAGTTGTGTCATTGATCGAATTTCTCAAACTGTTGAGAAGAGGAAACTGGGTGGGCTTATTGGTCGTGCATTGCAAGACGAGTTAAACGGCACGGTATTGCATGAGGAGAGAGGCACCGTCTTGCTGTCATTGGTGCGAAAGAAATATGGCCGCAAAGCTGTAAGCAAGGATGTCATGCAGAAACTGCAAGTGCGTCCAGCGAAATGGACAACAGAAGAAAAGCGTGAATTGGGTTGCTTGTGTTTAGACCTATTGATCTCCAGCACGCATTTGATTGATGAGAAAAAGAATGGATCGAAACTTTTAATTTATCCAACATCAGAATCGCAGGATTTGATTCGTAGCCAGCCGCCGCGAATGATGCCAATAAGGGCGTTGCCGTCGTTAATTCCAATTGAGCCTTGGGTTGATGTGAAACGTGGAGGCAAAGCACTGGTATCCAGTCGTAAGCCCATGGATCTCACTTACATCAATACAGGATCTGTGGGTTTACAGCTTCAGCTGGTCAATGGCCTTGAAGGCCAAGCTATGCAAGCCAACCCCTGGATGGCACAAGTTCAGCGTCAGGCATGGGATGAAAACTTGCCATTGTTTTCTGTCAGGCGTGAGCCGGACCCAAAAGAACCACGATCTTTTACCAATGCCCATAAGCGTGCGCGGATTGAGCAGTGCATTGAACAAGCGGAAGAGGTTGTTGATCGTCCGATCTGGTTTGAGCACGATCTGGATTTTCGTGGCCGCGTATATGTTTCAAGCCGAATTGTTAGTCATCAAGGTCCAGATCATGCCAAGGGCTTGATTGAATTTGGAGTTGGCCAGCGGTGCAATCAGGAAGGATTTGAACAGATGCTGATGGCCGCTGCTGGCCATTACGGCTTAGGCAAAAAGACTTGGGAAGAGCGTTTGCAGTGGGGGAAGGACAACCTTCATCTGCTTAGTGCAGTGTCACAGAATCCACTGGATCGGATGGATCTATGGAAAGACGCACCCGACCCGTGGCAGTTCCTGCAACTGGCCAATGCCATTAACGATTGGCTATTGGACCCAAAAAGAGAAATGCACGTACCGATCAGATTTGATCAGACGTGCAGCGGGATGGGGATCATTGCAAGTCTGACAAGAGACCGGGAATTAGCACGTCTCACGAATTGCATTGGTGATTTTCGATCTGATGTGTATTCACAAGTGGCGTCAGATCTGGCAGAAGAGTTGACCAGAGACTTGCAGGGTTTTGATTTTGGTTCGGCCCGGTTGGCTGAAATCTGGTTGAAGCATGGCGTGACGAGGGACTTGACCAAAGGTCCGTGCATGACATCGATCTATGGGGCGCGGTATTTCGGGATTGTGGATCAGCTGATCGAATGGCTGATGGTTAAAAATCCATGCCTGGAATTAGAGGATTGGGATCGGGAATATGTGACCCCTGCTCGTTATATGACGAGAAAGCTGAACCTTGCTATCAGCCACAGGCTCAAGAGCTGCATACAGGTGGAGACGTGGCTGAGAAGCATCAGCAAGGCCTGTATGAAGCGACAGCAGCGAATCCGGTTCACGACACCAATGGGCTTCCCGATCGCTCTTGGAGTCGAACAGGAGGCCAGGCAGAAGGTCAGGACTGAGATCAATGGCAGCAAGCGATGGGAAATCAAGGAGGCAGGTGTCATTCCGGGCGAATTAAGCGCACGAGCAACCAACAGGGGGATTACAGCCAACGTGATCCACGCTTTTGATGCGTCTTTTTGTCATGCAGTAGTGCAGACGATGCAGAGGTCTGGCTTGCCTGTCATCACGAACCACGACTGTTTTGCAACGCTGCCATCGGCTTCTGCTCAATTGCATCGAGAGCTGTTGTTTGAACTGCGCGAGCACTACAAGACGGATTGGTTGACCGAGATCAAAGAAGAGATCGAGGAAAACGCTGGTATCACTCTGCCGGTGCCACCATTTGTTGGCGACTTATGCGAGGGAGAAATAGGCAACAACCCTTACGTGTTCTCGTAAGTCGAAAAACTTCATGCGATCCCCCTTGACGGATCGCACCTAGACCTGCAAACTTTATTTGCACACCACATGTGACGAGCATTCATGGCTTACTGGCAATCACCAGTCATCTACACCGAACCATTTATTTGCGAATACGCGAAGGTCTTGGGCGAGGCGCGAGGCATTGGCGCTGACGCTCTTGATAAGGACAAGGCATGGTCAGTGAACCTTCTCGGTTCAGCTGAAGACAAGCAGATCGTTGCCTTGCGCGAACAGATCATGACCTTCATGAAGGAGGCGCATGGCGAAGGCGTTGGTTTTGGCAAAAGCTCAAAGCCAAAGATCTCAGCCAATGGGATGCCCCTCAAGGCAGAAACAATCAAGAACGAGGAAACCGGCGAACCCGAGCTGACAGGCCGGATGAAGTTCGTGGTCAAGCGCAAGCTGGTTCAAAAAGGCGGCGCTTTTAACGAGGGTCCGCTTGTCGTTGATTCTCAAGGAAACTCCTGGCCGCAAAATGTCCTGATCGGAAACAACTCACTCGTTCGGGTCAAGTTGCATTTCTACGCTTGGGAATATGAAGGCGTTGGCCTGACTGCTGAGTTGCACGCTGTGCAGGTCGTTGAGCACATTCCTTATGGCGGTGCTGAAGAGCTAAGTGCTGATGGCTTTGGCGTTGTCAAAGGCGGGGCAATCGCACCCAAAGAAGAGGAAGCTGCTCCTGCAGTGGATGAATGCAGCCTTGATTTCGGCAAAAAGCTAGCGGCAGCCGCTGCTGAAGTCGAAGCCATGGACGATCAACCTTTCTGATGAAAAAGATGCGACGAGTGCGCATCACTTTGCACGTTCCTCTCATGAGTAAGGCGCGGCCCAGATCCTTTTCTGGGCAAAAAGTTCCTTACATGCCTGCCAAATATAAAAAGTGGAAGGCAGAGGTTCGTGCTCAGTTGGCCGAGTGGTGGACTGATCCGCCACTAGATCGAGTTGAGATGGTCATCCTCAAATTCAGAGGTCCAGCAAGAGCTGATCTCGACAATTTGATGGGCGCAATTCTTGATTCGGGCAATCAGCTGATTTGGAAAGACGATCGCGTTTCTGTCATCTCAAGGCTGTATGGACAGTTTGAAAAAACAAAAGAAGCTGACTCCCAAATTGAACTCACGCTCAGGTATTTCTCATGAATTGTCCACATTGCGGCACTGACAAGAGCCGTATTCTCGAAACAAGGGGGGATCGTAGGGTCCGCCAGTGTTCCAATTGCCTCAAAGATTTTGCGACCTATGAAGTCCTGGCTGCTTACGCCGGTCGCGACAGGGGATGGATCCATGAAGGTCCACCACAGGAAGAGGCAGCCGAAAAGCCCAAGCTGTTGCCGAAGCCTGAAAAGAAGAAGCCTGCGCGATTTCATCCTGTTCAGCTGGAAGACGAACTTTTAACTGCCGACAAGGAACTCGCTGATTTGCTGGTGGCTTGGTGGGATGAGTCTCGCTGGTCCAAGCACCAAAGTTCAGCGTCCTGGACTCGTGCGGCATGGCTGTCAAATGCCACTCGTGTGATCGGGATGCCTCATGCCAAAGCGATGGCACTGGCTAAGCGTGGGGTGGAGATGGGATGGCAAAGCCTCCAAGAGGAGTACGTCAATGACGTCTCATCTTCTACGGATCAAGGCCAGATGGCCCCACGAAACAGCGCCATGCAAAAAGCAATTGAGCAGATCGAGCAATGGCAAGCCAGTTAGACGCTGAGACCTTTCTTGCTGGTGTCGAAATGATCCAGCAGCAACTGCGCATCAAACGCGATGACCAATGGTCAACCAACGTTTGCAAATTGAAGTACACAAGCTTCCTATCTGAATTTCCTGAAGTCAGCAGTGTTCAGTTCTTCTGGGCTTGTGAGCAATGGATTCAGATGTTTTCCGCCAAAGACTTCGCCACATTCCCGACGTGGCAGGAGTTGATGATTCCGCTTTATGCGGTGGAGAACGGCAGAGCTAATCGCAGCTGGGGATTCAAGCGAGATCTTCCTGCATTTATTGCGCCAACTCCAAGCCAAAAAGCTCAATTGCCAGAAAGGCCTCGCTCAATTGCAGGTGCTGCAGATCCTTTGAATCGTGACGCCTATGAAGTCGTGATTACTCCAAGGGAAGAGCCACAGGGTTTGCTGCAGGAATCAGGCCTGGTTGAGAACGGCTTAACGGCTGAACAGTGGGCCAGCTATTTACGAGAGCTGGAGGCTGAGATTGGAACTTCTGATTAGCAAGGGCTCTCTTCAACAAATCTTGGAGAGAGGCTTGGTGACCGGAAAGTGGTCAATCGCTCAGTTCAACCGCCGTGATTACAAGTCTGAAACCAAAGGCCAGCTTGAGCTAATCCTGCCGAGAAGCGGCTTTTTACAAGAACACCCTCAATTCCTCGACCGAAACTTCCGTGATCTACTCGCCTACAAGAGAGCAAACCATCGCAGTGCTTTCTGAATTTAAGCAACCCCGCAAAGCTGACATCGATATGTCAACGCTCGAAGCCTATGCCCATTACGCCAGCGAGGAATACGACAAGAGTTTCCATGCCGACAATGCCCACGATCAAGCTTGGTGGGATGGTGCTCTTGCGATGGCTCGATGGATCATTGAGGCAGAAGGCCAATGAATTACATCCTTTATGACTTGGAGTTTTATGCCTATCGTTTTGCAGCCGGCAACTCTGAAGATGTTGAGTTCCCTGGCAGTTGGTGGATTCATACTTGCAATCACAAAGACGCTTTACTCGATTTCATCGAGCACGCCGAGGGGTTGCTTAAGGAATTCCCAGGACATGATCTGTTCCTCGCTCGCGGGGACCGGCGCAATTTCCGGCATGACATCTGGCCGGAATACAAGGCAAACCGAAAAGATCGCCGTCGTCCTCCGGGCTATGGCGAGTTCATCCAGGGTGTAAGCGATTACGCCAAGGAAAGGAATTGGTTTACTGGTGGGTTTAAAGGTGTCGAGGGTGATGACGTCCTTGGCATCCTGAATGAACCGGGCAGCATCATCGTCTCCGGCGATAAAGACATGCTTACCCTGCCGGGGCAGCATTTCAGAGACGGCGAGCTGGTCGAAGTCACCAAAAGCCAGGCTGACGCTGCGTTTTACAAGCAAGCGTTGACCGGCGACAGCAGCGATAATTACCCTGGTTGCCCCGGAATTGGCGACAAGAATAAGCTGTTTCGTAGCAAAGAATGGCTTACGGCTGATTCAGACGCGGAGTATTGGGCTCAAGTCCTACATCAATACGAACGTGCAGGATTTGATGAGTTGTATGCAATTAACCAGGCTCGCTGTGCCCGCATACTCCGGGTCGGAGAATTCGACTTAGCAGCGGGTACTCCTCACATGTGGAATCCACCAGTAATCTGATAGCAGTTCTTCAATTGCATGGATTACTTTCCTCCGATCGATGAGCGCCTTGTGGCTGCACTAGGGGCGAAATTCCCTG
>WLWG01003326.1_pt1 | contig 11060 bp, 8 predicted proteins | sample 6712871 | NCBI WGS metagenome assembly WLWG01 (sample SAMN12718693, study PRJNA515312) | sponge metagenome | isolation source: marine sponge | host: Mycale hentscheli | place: New Zealand: South Island, Marlborough, Capsize Point | collected 2003-05-01 | reverse complement strand
GACCGTTGGTGAAGTTCATGCACTTCGTGGAGTGAATGAACACTGAAATGGAATCCGATCTATGGAATCCGCTCTAACGACAGAGCAGCTGCTTAGGCAGCAACAGAATGCTCCTCGGGCATCACGCTGGCCGACAGCATCTCTCTGAGGTCATCCCCTTCGATCACTTCTTTTTCAAGAATTTTCTGGGAGATCGTTTCGAGCAACGCCATGTTTTGACGAAGGATCGCCAGCGCTTGATCGTGGGCACGGTCCACAAGGCCCCGCACTTCGCGATCGATCGCCTGCGCTGTGGCATCACTCACCGCACGGCGGGGATTGTTGTTGCCGCCAAGGAAACGGCCACCACCTTGCTTGTCGTAAGCAAGCGGTCCCAGGGTGTCGCTCATGCCGTAGGTGCCCACCATCTGCTCAGCGATGTCGGTGGCGCGCTGCAAGTCATTGGCAGCTCCCGTGGTGATTTTGCCGAAGACAATTTCCTCAGCAGAGCGGCCGCCCAGGAGAGTGGCAATCTGCCCTTCTAGATCTTCGCGGGAGTTGAGGAAGCGCTCTTCCGTGGGAAGTTGCAGGGTGTAGCCCAGGGCACTCATGCCGCGGGGCACGATCGAAATTTTGGCCACCTTGCTGCCACCGGGCATGAGGTGACCGACGATCGCGTGACCAACCTCGTGATAAGCCACAACCTTTTTCTCGTCGTCTTGCATTACCCGGCTCTTTTTCTCGAGGCCGGCAACAACGCGCTCAATGGCTTCATTGAGATCGCCCTGGACAACTTCTTTCTTGTAATTACGGGCCGCCAAGAGGGCTGCTTCGTTCACCAAATTGGCGAGGTCGGCACCGGCAAAACCACTGGTGGCTTGGGCAATTTTGTCTAAATCAACCTCTTCAGCAAGTTTTACTTTTTTGGCGTAGATATCGAGAATCGTTTTGCGGCCAGAGAGATCCGGACGGTCCACAAGCACCTGACGGTCGAAGCGACCTGGGCGCAGCAATGCAGCATCAAGAACTTCAGGTTGGTTGGTGGCAGCCAACACAATCACGGGCTTGTCTTTGGAGGCAAAGCCATCCATTTCGGTGAGCAATTGATTGAGCGTTTGTTCGCGTTCGTCGTTGCCGCCAACCACACCCATCGAGCCCGAACGGCTCTTACCGATCGCATCCAGCTCATCAATAAAGATGATGCAGGGAGCATTCTTTTTGGCCTGTTCGAACAGGTCGCGAACGCGCGCTGCGCCAGCTCCCACAAACAGTTCTACAAATTCGGAACCACTGATGATGAAGAAGGGCACCCCTGCTTCACCAGCAACGGCTTTGGACAAGAGTGTTTTGCCCGTACCTGGAGGGCCCACAAGCAACACACCTTTGGGAATGCGGGCGCCGATATCGGTGTAACGCTCAGGTGTTTTTAAGAAGTCAACAATTTCATTGAGCTCATCCTTGGCTTCATCCACACCTGCCACATCGGCAAAGGTGACCCGGGATTGCTCATCAGGCACATACACCTTGGCCTTGCTCTTGGTGAAATTCAGCGCGCCTTGCGCACCGCCACCACCCATGGAGCGACGGGCGAAAAACTGCAGCACCAGGATGAAAATCAGCGGCGGGACCACCCAGCTCAAAATGGTGGTGAAGATATTGGGCTTCTTCGGAGGCGCGGCAGCAAACTCAACGCCTTTGCTCTCAAGGCGCTGAGGCAGATCCATGTCAAAGATCGGCGTGGTGGCGAGCACGGAAGGGGCCCCTTCCTCCACCTCACTGAGCTCATAGCGAATTTGATCTTGGGTGATGAAGGCGCGCTTAACCGCTCCATCGTTGACCTGATCGATAAACAAGGAGTAAGGCACCCGAGGCACCTGTTGCATGCCTTGATTGGGAATGAAGCTGCTGAGCAGCAACAACACTCCGAAGCCAATCAAAACAAGGTTGATGATCCCGAAGCGCCGATTAGGGCGATTGTCGTCCTCTCGAATCGCCATGTAGCTGGTTCCCGAATGCGCACCAAACTAAGTCGGTTGTTTCCCTGGTGGGTGGCCGTGCTGGGAGGAGAACCGAACGCCTGGGTCACAAGCGAAAGGCTGCGCCCCCATTGGCATAGTTCCCTAGGAACCAGCGCATGGCTCCATCCCCTTGGCATTTGGACCAGCAGGCGCCTTCGCAAGGGCCATGAAGAAAGGAGAGCCGAGCACCTTGCTGGGCTCGCTGACGTTCGCGATTGTTGAAATCCTGAGACTGGCGGAATGCTCTGAAGATGAAATCAGACCGATCGAAGCGCCGTCATCGAGACAAAATTTATGAGCTGCTCTTGAGCCTCTGCTTAATGGTGCTGGTGAGCTTTGCCTTTCCGCGCCTGAGCTGGATCGGCTTGCTTGGCTACGCCTTGATCGCCTTGCTGCTCACGCAATTGGTGATGATCCGCAAAGAAACGCTCACCCTGGGAGATCGTTTGTACCAGCTCCTAGGTCTCGGAGCTCTTAGTGCCCTGCTTCTGTGGCAAATCACCCCTATCCGCTGGGTGGTGAGCGGCGTTCCTCTCGTGCTCACCTGGAGTGTGTTGGTGGGTTGGAGCGTGATCCGCTTGGTGGAGCGATTGTCCCAGGAACGCAGAGTCAGCTCTGGGTTGCTGATGGGAGCTGCCGCTGGCTATTTGCTGTTGGGGCTCACAGCTGGCTTGGTGATGAGTGCGGTGGAAACCATTCAACCGGGCAGTTTCGCGCCACTCAACATGCTTCAAGAATCCGCCAGTGGGGCCAACGCCACCGTGCTGATGAAGCTGAATGACTTCTCTCAAATCAATTATTTCGCCTTCATTTGCTTAACCACGGTGGGCTTAGGCGACATCCAACCCGTGCTGCCAGCCTCGCGGATACTGGCGGTCATCACAGGAATCATTGGTCCGCTCTATCTAGCGGTGGTGATGGGAGTTCTGATCGGTCGCTATACCAACCAAGTGGAAGAGAAAGATATTTTTAAGCACGAAGACCGACGGTGAGTCGAGACCTCAGCACTAGCGTGAACTTCATTGAAGACGTAACAACCACCATGCAATACGCATCCCTATCCAACGGTGACCGGATGCCGTTGTTGGGTCTAGGCACCTGGAAGTCCGAATCAAGGCAGGTCTATACAGCAGTACGGGAAGCGATCAAGATTGGATACCGCCACATTGATTGCGCAAGTATTTATGGCAATGAGAAGGAAGTGGGTGATGCCATTCAGGACGCCATTCACAATCATGAGGTCACAAGATCAGAGCTTTGGATCACATCCAAGCTCTGGTCGAATTGCCATGGCAAGAATGATGTAGAAGCAGCACTCAGACAATCACTTCAGAATCTCGGAGTGGACTATCTCAATCTTTATCTGATTCATTGGCCGGTGAGCATCAGACCAGAGAAGACTTTTGCAGAGTCGGTTGAGGATCTACTCACACCGGAACAAAGTCCGATCAGCGAAACATGGGAGGCGATGGAATCAGTGCGCGATCAAGGTCTTACAAAACATATTGGGGTTAGCAACTTTTCCGTTAAAAAATTGCAACAACTGGTCTCCGATTGCAAGCAGAAACCAGAGGTGAATCAAGTGGAGCACCATCCCCTGTTGCAACAACCACAACTTGTTCAGTACTGCGCCTTAGAGGGGATTTTGATCACCGCCTATTCCCCACTCGGGTCCATGGACCGGCCCCAAGCCTTAAAAGTGAAAGATGCGCCGGTTGTGCTCGAAAACCCCGTCATTCGCTCGATTGCAGAAACGCGTGGCTGCTCGCCGGCCCAGGTGGTGCTGGCATGGGATGTGCAACGGGGCATCTCAGCCATTCCCAAGTCGGTCAAGCCGTCACGGTTGCTTGAAAACCTGCAAGCTGCGGAGATCAAACTCAGCACCAGCGAGTTGCAAACGATGGAAGCGCTCGATCAAAACATCCGCCTGGTGAACGGATCGTTTTGGGTGATGGAGGGAGGTCCCTGGACGCTTCAATCGCTGTGGGATACCCCTTAAACAGCCGTGCCCAGGGGAGGCGTGATGGCTTGCAGCAATAGATCAGATCCCAACCGTTCTGCCTTCAGCGCGGACAGAGGAATCACCTGATCCATCGCCGAGAAACCCAGATCGCCCAGGGAGGTCCTGGCCAAGGTGCCTCCGAGAAGCTTGGGGGCAATCACCACCGCCAACTCCTGCACACACCCTTGCTGTAGAGCGGCGGCTGCCAGGGCCGGGCCGCATTCCCAAAGCACACGGTTGCAGCCTCTTTCAGCCAAGGCATGCAGGAGATCCAAGGGCTCGCTGGCGAAAAGCTCAAGAGGTTCCGGCCCCTCTGGCAGGGGGCGATCAGCGCTCCCTGGCCCGTGGGCCAGAAGCGTTGGGGCCAGGCTGGTATCCCAAAGCTGTGCCTGGGCAGGCAGGTCAAGACTGCGGCTCAGCACCACGCGCAGGGGTTCGGGCGAACGCCCTCCACGGCTGGTGAGCAGGGGGTTGTCAGCGCGCAGCGTGCCACCACCCACAATCACCGCATCGCAACCAGCGCGCAACTGATGCACCCAGCCCCGCGCTGGAGGAGCACTAATCCACTGGCTTTCGCCATTTGGTAGGGCCGTGCGGCCGTCCAAACTCATCGCCCACTTGAGAAGGCCCCAGGGCCGGCCGGTTTGAACGCGATGCACAAAGGCTCGGTTTTGCTGGGCCGCTTCCGCCTCCAGCACCCCAGTGATCACCTCCAATCCAGCATCGCGCAAGCGCTGAATGCCACCACCGGCCACGCGCGGATCAGGATCTGTAAGGGCCACAACCACGCGCTGAATGCCAGCTGCAATCACCGCCTGCGCACAGGGGGGCGTGCGGCCCTGATGACAGCAAGGTTCGAGCGTGACGATGATCGTGCCGCCCTGGGCGCGGGCACCCGCTTGAGCAAGGGCACCCACCTCGGCATGGGCTTGGCCTGCTTTGGCATGAAAGCCTTCACCCACCAGGGCTCCTTGAGCATCCAAAACCACGGCACCCACGAGGGGGTTGGGGCTGGTTTGGCCTTCCGCCAGGGCTGCCAACTGCAGCGCCCGGCGCATCCAACCATTCCAGTGCTTGCAGCCCGCTTGCATCAGCTCAGCGGCTGGGTTTGCACATCCCGCCACTCACCCACCACATAGGGGGGAACGGGCAACTCGTTAAAAACACCCGGCAGGAACAGGCGCAAAGGACGGTTGTTGCTCAAATTGCTGAGCAGCGGATCGAGGGCGAATTCAGCGGCAGCTTCGCGGCCGTCGCTGGCAAGCGCGGGATTATCGAGGGTGATGTCATCCAAGTCCCATTCCTTCACACCGGCTTGAACACGCAGCGATACCGGATGCTCAAGCCGAACTTTTCCGGGGTAACCCACAATTCTCAGAATCACTGGGTTGCCGGGTTTGCCGGTGCGATAGGCCACGGCTTGCCAGCTGTCGTAATCAAGATCTCGCAGGCTTTCGAGGCTGCGCAGCATCGGTGCACCCGCCTCATCGTTGTGTTGGTGCACCTGGGCTAGGGCTGCATTGGGCGTGACAAGAAGCAGGAGCACCGCAGCGAGCAAGGAAACCAAAAGCCGACGCAGCACACCCATCTGAACAAGCCAATTCGTGTGGCCATCATCGGCGCTCCATGCCTGGAGTGCGGGACTCTCAGGCTTGAGCTAAGAACGGAACCATTTTGCGACGAGGACCAAAGCCGACGCCGCAATCACAACAACAACAAAATCCTCCCCCAGTCAGGGGAGGACAAGTCTGCACAACGATGATATCTAGAACTTAAGATTGCGAGAGCAATCAACAGCTCTCAGATCAAGCCAATGCCGTAAAATCACTGATACTAAATTCACCATTACCGCCCAAAATATAATCAAACCCTGGGGCCTTCCCAACCGCATCGGCATAGGAGGCACCCTGACGCAGAATGTCATCAGCAGTCTCCACCAAACTGAGATCACCTTCAGCATCATTGCTCAGGGCCCAGAACATCATTCCACCCAGATCTTTCGCTTGAACATAAGCCGCTTTTCCAGCAATTGTGGCGGTGGTTTCGATGGAACTCCATTCATCACCGTTATAGGCAAAGGCCGCTTTGCTGTTGTCATCCCAGTAGAGATCTGTCTGCCCCGTGATCACATCCGTCACGATGTCTTTGTAGTCATAAACCCCAGCTTCAAACGATCCTTCAGCCTCTGCACCCGTCCCTGACTGTTGATAGCCAAAGCTGCCGCCATCCTCGACCCCACCCCAAGCCCGGGTATAAGACGGAGCCCCCAAAACCACCTTGCTGAGCTCCACGCCAGCATCTTCAAAAACAGACACGGCGGTTGTGACGTCGTAATTGTTGGCATCACCCGTCATCGCGGCCTGATGCCCCGTTTGATTCTCCCAACCACCGTGGAAGTCGTAGGTCATCACATTGTAAAAATCAACGTAAGGATCGATACCAGCAAGATTGAGATTGGCAAGCTTTTCTGAGCCACCGGCTGTCGCAATGGAAACCTCATAGTTTCCACCGGTTTGCGATTCAAGTGCATCAAGCTCAGCGCGCAACTGTTCAAGCACTAAGGCAAAGTTTGCCCCATCGTTAGAACTCGATGCATTACCAGAATCCCCACCACCACCGGGGTATTCCCAATCAAAATCAACAACGCTGAAGAACTCGTAGGTCTTGAAAAGATCAACCACATCACCAACAAACTGATCGCGCCCACTCTGAGTTGCAAATGCTGTGCTGAACTCATCGGAGAGCGTCCATCCACCCAAGGCAAAGCCAAGCTGAACGTTGGGATTGAGCTCCTTGAAACGACGAAGCTGCTCGAAATTGCCTGCATCCTGGGGCCCCGCATCATTCCAACCAACGGGAACACTGGTGACCGTGACCGAATCAGCCGATTCACTGATCGTGTAGCGATCGGAGTTGTAAGCAGCGATCAGAGCAGGATCAACCGCTGCATACTCCGCTTGGCTGAACGTACGGCTCACTTGATCCGCTGCATCAAACCGCTTCTCTTGCGCTGCATAGGAATCAAACAGCTGAACAGAGCCATCCGCCTTCACATCAAAGAAGCTGTAATTGAGATGGGTCATCGCTTGCCCATTCACATCGGACAGATTGATATCGCGCTCATACACACCCCACTCCTCGAAATAGGTGACGATGCGCTTGTCACCACCCCCATTCGGAGCTTGCACATCCAACGAAGCCACAGACTCGTTGGAGGCAGTGAGTTCCATCGGTGAATCCATCACTGCATCCATCACTGAATCGATCTGCTCCGAGGACACAGCTGAGCTGTCTGGCATATCTGCTGTCTCTGCCGTCTCTGAAACCGCAACATCAACAAAATCAAACACCTCAGCAGGGTTTGTGGCCTCACCAGCCGCTTGGTAATAAGACGACTGTGAATCGCCTGGATCTAGGGGAGCAGCCCATGATTTAGGAGAGAGCAAGACGTCGTAGCGTCCATCACTACGCAGCTCAGACTGCACATCAAAGTTGCTGACCGATGTGAGCGGTGCATCCATCACAACAGCAACACGCCAGTCGGTGCCGGCAGAACCATTGCCCAAATTGGTCACGGTGATCTCGCCAGCAAAGACACCAGACCATCCACCGGTGATCGTGGCCGATACAGAGAGTCCCTGGGAATCTGCCATCAGCGGCGATGACTCAGAAGCTGGCGAACCTTCAACAATGGGCAATGGCTCAGCAATGGGCAGTGGCTCAGCAATGGGCGCTGCTTGATCAGGAGCCACAACATCGGCCCCAGACCCCGCAACAAAAAACATCGCATTGCTGAGCTCGCCTGAATCCGGCAATCCCACGCTGTTGGCATTAAAGGAGAGATCAACAGACCCACCAGCTGGAATCTCAAGGCCCCAGGCGGGAGGCGTGATCAACACCTGATAGACACCACCACCGAGATCGTTCACGGAGGATTCAGCCGACCAACTCTCAAAATCGGGTTGATTGGTCAAAAAACTGAACGACCAATCCTTCAGCGCAACATTCGATGCATTCGAAAGCGTGAGGGTTCCACCCATCCCCCCGGAATAGAGATTGCCAGCAACCGAGGCCTGAAGTTCGCCCGAGCTCGATGGCACTGGACCCATCTCCATCATTCCCTCAGTAGTCATGCCATCGGTTGGCATCGGATGGTTGTGCATGGAGTGGTCAGTCATGGACTGAGACGCGTCCATCGCCATCACGGTGGAGTCGGGATTCACCATCAGCCCAGCGCGCACCTGGTCGCCATCGGTGGAGGCACCACTGGGAGCTTGGGGTGTGAGGAGACCAGCCCGGCTCACCAGAGAAACCTCATCAGCCGTGAATCCAAACGGAACCTCGAGGTTGTCCTCCATCACCTGATCGTGATGAAACTCGAGATTGGCGCCAATCAAATCACTGCGCTGAACTCCTGTTAACAGAAGGCTTTGATTCGTGGGCTCAAACTGAATCAGCAACCCCTGATCTGTATCAACCACAGAGAGTCGTTCGCGTGTCCCTGTGTAGAGAAAGTTCAGCTTTTGGGTTAGAGGATCAAAGCCATTAATCACCTCTTGAACGCCAAATTGATGGGAGCGCACGTACACAGTCCCAGGCTCACGGGAACCGATGCCTTGCTCCCAAGACAGCACCGCACCAATGTCTTGACGAAGATGTTCATTTCCAACAACCCCAAGGTTATCCAGGCTGAGATCGTTCCAACTCAACCCCTGAAGGGCTTGCACCTGATCTCCCCAAGGATTAACAATCCCCGCCGTGCCATCAGGCAAGGAACCAAGAATTAAGCCGTGAACAGAAATCTCTCCAAAATCAAGACGATCTGTTGTTGGATTGAAATTAGTGATATCAGATCCTGCAGGGTTGGCTTGATAGGTCACGCCACCAATAAAGGAATCAGTCATCATTAAGGCTTGAAGAACAGAAATCAGAGCAACAAACGAAGGTTTCGAATCATGCCAGAGCTAATATTTGAGGCAGCAAAACAATTACCAGCCCAAAACAAAGCCGGCATCGATGCACTCTCAAAAAAGCAGACAACAAAGAATTAGCTTCCCTCAAGGAAACCAAGAATCGATGAATATTCCTTCAAACGAAAAAGGAAAACCAATTCAAAAACACAACCTTTGAACTCCAAAACTACGTTTACAGATCCAAACCCCGCAACCATGACCCAACCGCATAGCGACTATGACCAACTGCATCTGAACAAGACACCAAACAACAAAAAAGCTCGCCATCACTGACGAGCCAAGCTTGTAGGAGGGGAAAAGCCGCGATTGAAAGCGCTTACGAACCAGCGACGCAGCGCTTGCCTTCCGGCTGCATCATCAGGTTCACCAGTGCGGGACCGTTCTGACCGAGAGAGCCCGCCACTTGAGAGATGGCTGTAAGCGTTTTACCGTCGTACCGGGCTTGATAGCCGTTAGCCATACATGTGCAGTAGGCATTTTGATTGGAGACGTTTGGAGTTTTTCCTGACTTGCAGCCCTTCAAGAAGGAATCGCGAAAACTCCGAGACAGCTGAGCATCCGTTGGTTGCTTCTGAGCAGATTGCGCCCATCCGGCTTGGGGAATCAATGCCAAACCAAGAACGGCAACGAAAAGAAACGAAGAACGCATCAACAAAGAACGAATGGGAATAATTTAGCGGAAAACAGCGTATCAAGTATCCGCTGATGAGGATACTAGGGATTTTCAGAGCTCTGCAAGCCAAGCTTTTTCATCATCGCATTGAATTGCCGCTGAAGCATGTTCACCTTTTGATCACGAGCTTCTAGTTGAGATTTGAGATTATCAATCTCTTCTCGATTAGAAGAATCACGTGCCGTGAGTTCTTCAATCTGGGCCTTAAGAATCTCGATCAGATTCTGCGTAGCTTCAGAGGCTGCTGCATCCGTCCCAGCATTCGTGCGCTGGTTCTCCATCAACTCCTCCAATCTCTTTGTGAGAGATTCAATTTGTTGATCACGCGACTGCACTTCACCCTCCAAACGGCTGATGTCTCCAGACACTTCACCGAGGTAAGCAGACACTTCAGGATCAGAAACGGAGATCCCTGCACTGGAATCAGAGCTGAGATCAGAAGACTTAGCGTCAGCACTACGCAGTTCCTTCACCTCAGCCTGGAGGGCAGCAATTTGCTGGCCATAAAGGCTCTCTTGTGCAACCTTGTCGGAGCTATCAATCTTGCCCAACGGGAACGAAAAGCCGATCCGGCCCGCAACCGATGACGTAGACCCATACACGTAATCAACCGATGGCGTATACGCAATCGCTCCATTGAGATGGAAGCGATCCTTGATTCGCAGCGCACAACCTCCAGCAACGGAATACTGCGATCCGTAGCCACCACCGGCAAAACCGCAGCGGGCTGGTTCATCCGGCAGCAATGACACCTCAGGCAATCCAGACAGCGCAGCTCCAACCGCACCGGCAGACTCCGCTGCAGCGCCTAATCCACGCGCTGCACGGCCAAGATTATCTTCAACGCGGTTGATATCACCCTGCATCGCATCAAAGGTGTTGATGATCTTCTGCGTTGATAAAGAAGATCGCTTCAGCGTGCCATCACTATTCGCTTCCACAATCGCTTTGCCTGATCCAGCCAGATTCGCCACCGTGACCTCATCGGTCGACGTGCCAAGCATTACCTGGTTGTCGCGGGTCGTAGTAGCACCAACACCCACTGCCGTGGACCGTGATCCTGTCGCCCTAGCCCCAGCGCCTAGCGCCATCACATCCGTGCCATCGGCAAACGACTGAGCACCAAAAGCCAACGCATTGCGGCCGCTCGTTGTTGATTGCGATCCAATCGCCACCGTATCGATGCCATTCGCCGCTGCACCACGGCCCTGAGCCATCACATCCGTGCCATCAGCCAACGCTTGACGGCCCACGGCGATTGCATCGGTTCCTTTCGCTGAAGCAGCAAGACCCTGGGCAATCACATCGGTGCCATCAGCAACCGATTGACGGCCCATAGCAATCGCATCCAAACCATCAGCCAAAGCTTGACTACCCACAGCAATCGATCCCGTTCCATTCGCATAGGCCTCAGA
>WLWG01003325.1_pt1 | contig 11062 bp, 9 predicted proteins | sample 6712871 | NCBI WGS metagenome assembly WLWG01 (sample SAMN12718693, study PRJNA515312) | sponge metagenome | isolation source: marine sponge | host: Mycale hentscheli | place: New Zealand: South Island, Marlborough, Capsize Point | collected 2003-05-01 | reverse complement strand
TAAGTTACCAGATATATCAGCACCACCATCTATTATTATAGCCTTACGCTCACGAGCCTGCTCAAGGTGGCGCTTCTCCATCCGATTATCAGACTTGGGATTATCGTGATGCCTATCAAAGCTAAGTAACACCCAAAAAGAATCTTCCTCTTTAGTACTCTTTAACTGATGTTTTATAAAATGTACATTACGACTTTTTTCAATAACTTGAGTCGTACCAGCGGGAATCTTTTTAACAGGCATAATTTATTATTGGTTTAATTACTACTCACTACGGTCCTCAATATGACTTCCCATATTCTTTTTAAATTTTTTATTCAACGATCTAATCTCAGCATTAGATAATGCATTTACAGATGGTACTCTAACTCCGGGAGCTGCATCGGCAGCAGGTGTTTTTTCTTCTTCGTTTATAATCGGGGAAGTCATGATATTAGAATCCGGAGATTCTTTTACAGAATCTAGAGAATCAGTTTTCTTATTGGGTGTCAATAATGAATTGTACCCAATGACTAAGCACACTGCGAGGGGGTCAAAGACTATGACTATTATAATCATGAACCACTTAACTACATCCTCTAACTCCATGCCAAATGTTTTGGCTATGAATTTAAAACTACCTATATCAGTATTGCCAATAAGTTCTTTAAAATTAAGTATCTCTTCTTCATTAATTTTAATTTGACTGTAAAAGCTGTTAACATCTTCCTGTATGTCAACCTCTCCGGTTTTAGTTGTTAAGTTATCTACTTTAACTAGAAAAGAATCATACTCTTGTTTACTTTCTTCATCTATCTCCAAAAGAGTATTTTTTATATTATCTCGTTCTTCAGATTGCGTAGTAAATAATTCAGCTAATTTCTTTTTCTTACTGCTAAATAAACCTCCTGAAGACGCCTCTAGTTTGTTACGCTCTCCATCTAACAGAGCCAGTCTATTTATTATTACCTGCTTTCTTTTTTCCTGACGTGCTACATAAGAATCATATATACTCTGAAAATTAGCTATCGCCTCATTCGCCTTCTCATCTACGGTAGAAGCAGCGTTGTTTGCGCCTTCAATCTGACTTTGTAAGTAAGTATTTTTAGACTCTAGCTGAGCTATGTTACTTTCGTATAAATTAACTCTAGTATTTGTTTTTGTAAAAGCATCACTAAGATAGCCGTAGATTCCTAAAGATGTAATAACTATTAAAGTAACTACAGCAGTGGTAAGATACGTCTTCATAAAAATAGGAATATAATTCCAACGACGGTATAAAAAACTGGCAGTAACTAACTTACCTAACTCTAGACTAGCTGCCATAAACATAACAGGAATCATAAAGCCTGCAAATAAAAGCCCAATACCCCTAACAGAGAAATAAGCAGCACAACCTGCTATAAGTAAAGATGTAGATCCAACTAATAACGTAAACTTTTTCATAGTAAAACTATAAGCACGTTACCAAGCTATGAAAAGCTTTAATAAATAACGCCTTACTGAGGTATACCGACAACTTTGCCTGCCAGTGTATACGGACTTAACCACTCTTTTTTACCAGTTCTTTTATTTCTAAATTTTTGGTATATCAAACCATCGTCCCCAAGCTTAGTACCATGAGCTAAGCGAGTATCAACCCCTATACGCTCAGACTCAGGACCTTCTAATGCAGATAAAAATCCAAACTCAGAAGGATGTAGGTTTTGAGCTTCTTCTGTAATTGAATCATCCCCAAGTCCTCCAGGCCCCATTTGAGTAACCCTCCTAGCTTGTTCGACTAAGTGTAAAGGATTGATTTCTTCAAGAGGCTGCGATAGAGGATTACCTACAATTAAACCTTCGGAATATTTATCAAAATGATTAACTCCTACAGACTTTAAATTTTTCTGACGTATGACCCTACGCATTGTCTTAAGAAATAGTTTATCCGCGTCTAAATGTATACGCTCAGAAAGAAGTTTATCTACAGGGTAAACCTTTCGATACTTTAAAGAGTCACGCTCATCTGGCTCTGCTAAACCCCGATTAACTGCAAGTATTTTTTCAGTAGAAGCTAAAATAGTATCTAAGCCTGCATCACCGTCATCATCCTGTACGTCAAAAACCGTAGCAGCACTTTTAGTTGAAGTGCCTTTCCAGGTATTAGTCTCTAGATCTGCTTCAAAAATTGAGTGTATCCCAGCCCTAAGTTTTTTTGATAAGGTGCTCAATTTACTTTACCTAGATTCATGTAAGGATTTGTAGAAGTAGATTTATTAGTCGGAGCTGGCGGTACCGATAGTACGGGCCCGCCCTCAATACCTTCTCGTATTTGCTGACGACTACCTAATTCTCCAGTACTTCTTCTTGAATCCTCATCTGGTACTAGATTAGTAAAATCCTGAGGTTTTCTGGAATTTAAATAATCGCTCATCTGAGAACGTCTGTTAACAACAGGATCCGTAAACATCATTTTATTGGGACCTTTACGTAACGCACCAGTAGTGTTGTGTGGTGTTGCAAGATCACCACCAGAGCCCGGTTTTTTGTACAAATACTGAGAATTTAAATACTCCATCTCACGCCTGTCTACAGACCTTGCAGTTGGATTATTTACGTAGGGTAAATTGGGATTGCCTCCTGTGCTCTGAGAAACCACACCTTCTCTACCACTGGACATAGAGTTATTACGTACTATAGGAGACTGATACTGTGTTGGATTCATACCACCAGGTAGTTGCTGGTAAGGTCCTACAGGATTCTGCATGTAACTATTCACATTTTTATCCTGAGAATTTATATACTGGTTTAGTGATTGATTCCCATTAAATTGATTTTTTATAGCGTTACCATCGCCTTGTAAAATATTACCCGGTCTGGTGTATGGATTAAAAGTACGCCCAAGTGAATACTCAGGAAGTTTCTCATACTCATGATACTCAGGCTCGTCTAAGCCTATACGTCCCGACCTATCTAAGGCATAAAATTCCCTATCCTCTTGGGACAAGTCATTATACTGATCTTCTGTGAGGTTTCCATATTCTCCTACGTCACCAAGATTAGAAGGAGGAGGCTCATCATCACCCCACCAAAAAGCCATTTTTAGTAAACCACTAAAGTCAGAACTTAATTTTTTTAGCGGCTTCATAATCTCCATAAGTACCATCAACATAAGACTTACGAATCTCATCGTCCGTAACTCTTATAAATTTTTGACTCTGTTTTCCCATATCTTTACTTTTAAAATATCTATGTCTTCCGTCTATTATATAGCCTCTCTCGTCAATAATGCCAGGCTTTTCTATGTCAGCACGTTCGTAACGCATAGGACCATACCTATCACGTTTACTTCTTGAACCGTGTCCGGCTACAGTCTCTATAGGTATATCGGTGTACTCTCTACCTTCGACCATCTTGTTTAACTTGTCTACATCGAGCATCTGACCATTAGATAGAATGCGTACGTTTTTACGTGCGCTTTCCTTATACATTACTGTATCTTTTTCAATAGAACTCCAGTCTGTCTCTGGAAACTTAACTTCTTTTTCAGGGTTCTGATTAAATCTACCAATACCGTTAGGACCTCCAATAGGAAGACTTCCAAAAAGATCGGAGGGTAAGTGCATCTTAAATCCAGAGTCTATATGCTCGATACCACGCATTCCTTTTGTAGTACCCTCAGCCTCCGTAAACTTAAAAGAGTTTGGCTGAGCTTCAATTAACTTACGCATTATATTATGTTTGGGAGGGTACTGACCTTTGTCTGAGTATTCTTTAGCCTCAAGTAAACCTGGAATAATAGAAGCCATTTTAGCAAGCATTGGATCGCCTTGCATTTTCATAGATTGCAGCTCTTCCTGCATCTGCATCTTACGCTGTTCAGCTTCTTGCTTAAGCTGCTGTTGATGTACAATCTGCTGTTTCTTTTTTTCGTGGTTCATGCGCTCATCTTCCAGCTTTTGCTGCTGGAGCTGCTCTTGAGTCTGCATATCGATTTGATCCTGCTGCTGTTTAAGTTCAGAATCAGTCTCTTGTTTGACCTGCATTGCTCGCTGCTTAGTGTCGTTTTTAACAGCCTGAGTAATACGTTTGGTTTGAGCTTGCTGTAATGCTTTACGGATTCCAAGCTGACCTGACACAAGTTCTTTTTCAACCGCATCTCTATCAGGACCTGGCTCAGGCATCTTACCACGAAGAGCATCTATTTGCATCCTGACCTTCATAGCCTTATCCTCTTCCTTCTGTTTTTCCTTTTGTTTCTGCTCCTCAAACTTAATGTACTCCTCTTGAGTCTGAGCAATTGGTTGGTTAGCAAGTTCGGGATTACCAGATCCTAATTGACTGTAAGGATCTTCAGGAATAGCATTCTGAAAATTAGGCATCTGCATAGCAGCCTTTACTAGCCAAGTACTAGCAATTTTGCGGTTTCCTAAATTGGGTAGTGTTTCGGAAACAACTTTATTATCAAATTTAGTAAGACTTAAAGCTTCTTTAATAGTCTTTATCTTCTCGTCTTTTGTCATGCCGGCATCAGCTTTTGGGGCAAACCTTGAAAAAGCTTTATCAAAAACCTTAGAGTCATATGCATCGCGGTTTGCTTTTAATATTTCTTTACCCCATCTAGCCTCAAGCTCTTCATCACTAACGCCCATGTCACTAAGTAAGCTATACAAACGTAAAGAAGCTTGTCCAACGTCAAGTTTGTACAATTGAGTTTCAGGCTCTAGCCTAACTCTAAAAGAGCGACCACTACTTCTACGTGGATTAAAGTGAGATTCAATTTCCCCTGTAGTCCTGCGCCTGGTGTAAACTCCGGGTAAAAGCCTTGCCTGTGTAAGCGTTACATACTCATTTCCATTATGTATAGTTGTACCTCTTTCAGTTAAGTAAGGCACTCGCATTAAAGTAGTTTTCTTCGAATCAAGAAGTTCGTTAGTTTTCTCATCGTACAATTTTAAATCTCCACGTAAACGCCAGGAAAGAAATCTATTCTTTAGTAAGGAATCTTTTTGTTCTTTAAAATCGTAATCCTTAGGTTTTTCATAATCTAAATTCTCAACTTCCATACGCACGCCACCATAGGAATGTGGAAACTTAGAAGCAAAAGCATCTTTTACAGACGAGAAAATCGAAGATCTAAGCGTACCAAAATCCTCTGGATCACGTAAACTAACTCCTTCAGGAGTTACCTCTAATTCATTCTTTGCTGTCATTGATATGTAAAAAAAACCAGTATAACTAATACTGGTTTTTTTTATTTGAGTCAAAGCTATTAACTTAGACTAGATTCTAATTCTTCGATAAACTTAATCTCTTTATGCATCGAACGTATAGGATTAACCTTAAGGTTAGATCTTAACGTAAGATCAAAATGGTTTATCTTATTTCCCGTAACTCCTCCTACGTGTTTAAAGCCTCGTAACATGTTACTACTTATTAAACAACCCGACGAGTTAGCTTTGTATATGGCTTTCTTTAGATAGTTGTAAATTACCTGACTATACATACTTATACTACTCTTACATTTATCACTAAATGCATCAACGTAGGATACAGTATGAGTTTTATTACTGTACTTTTGTCCTTCTCTAAACCACGAAAACGATTCTTTCAAGTGACTATCTAAATGACCTACAAATTCGCTATCACCTAGAAAAGTTTTTTGAAAATTATACAGAGCTAGATGATACTGCTCTTCGTAGTTGTCCAATGTAGGATTTCCAGTATTACAAACGTATATAGGTATACCCTCTGCGTAAGCACCATGGTCTAGTACAACCCTATACCCACATGCAGCTTCAATAGCAAAAGACTTACAAGAACTATTTTCATTTACCAGGTAATGCAAGACACCAGTACCAGACATCAATTTTATTGTATCTTCAAGTATGTTACGACCTTTATCAGAGACAGTACCCTCAGCCAAAAAACTAGAGTGGATTGGATGTTTGAAGTTAATATAAGAACTCTTCTTAAGAGCACCTAAAGCCTCTTTACCAAAATACTGCTCAAGAATGAAATCATAATGGTCAGGATAATTTGAAGCCTCTACTAAAACTGCATTTATTAAAATACCCAAGGGAAAATGTAAATTACCCATGGCTTTACGATACATAACACTTTTTGAACATAAACACATTTGAATCATATGACTGACAAAACTTTCAATTTGATCTTGAGTACCGGCGTCTGTAGTACCCAGACCAGGCATCCCTTCTTCATTCCTTTGACGATATCCGGATCCAGCAGGATGTATGTCACTAAAACTACCAGGAATCATATTACAAGAGTTAACTATAGACCTAGATCCCGATAGTGCCCTGATTTTTGTAAAATTAACACGAGCTAAAGGACTAGTAAAACTATGCGACTTTGAAGGGAGATAGGTTGGACTATCTGGTGACTTGTCTTTTAATGCTTTTGATAGTCCAAATCCCATAGTATCACTAATGCAATCTTGAGTCATATACTCATTGAACGTATTAGTCTCATTTAGTCTAGATGTTACTATTTGAGGGTATAGGTAAGTCAAAGCAACTGGCATTTCTCCGGGTGTAGTTCGTTCAGGCCAGGCCATTTTATGGGTAGAGGATCGAACTAGATTGTTCTTTTCTACTTTTTTAATATGACTAGCTCGTGCAGATTCATCACTTTTTTGACCCGTACAAACACCATAGCCTATGTTATCAAAATACCGCATATGCTCGTCTATATCAGCAGGTACCTTGCAATCATTATAGTTGTTATTATTGGCATAAGGAGATTCCGCGTAGCTGGACCAATCTGTTAAGTTCTGTTTATTGTGCTCATTTTGAAGCAAAGAAGAAACATAATTTAACGTGTATTCTCTTAGTAACCCAAGAGACGTTATGCTAGATCTTGATTCAGATACTGATTTACTATCAGCACCAGACTCAAGAAAAGCTGTATATTTACGCCTACCATAACTGTGGTATCTTGAGCTACAAGTAGATATCATATTATCTTGAATATCTGAAGTTATTGTCATTGTAATGTGGTTAGGTGAGTCATATTTATTTGTAAGCAAAATAGATTGTGAAAATGCAAAAGAATAAAGAACATCATTTACATTTTTACCGTCCTTATCTAATACTTTCGCAGATTTTGTATTACGTTCTACCCACCTTTGATTACAAAGATAACCAAGACGGGTGAGCATTCTTTGAAAACCCCAGTGAGAATAGTTTTTCTGCGTGGAATCTCTATCCCCAAAATAGTGTTTTGCTATATTATTGACTACAATTTTATCCGGGTAGACATACACCAATACAGGCTGGGTACGATAGCTACGAGAACTATTACTCCAGCCTATATTTACTATGGCTAGACAAGGACCATATGGTCCTGTATCTAATTTAGTAATAGCCGTATCGCTATATATCCTACGATAAGGTATGCGTTTATTATCTGAAGTTTGTTCTTTCTTCAGAAGGTAACCACGATTATCCCATATGACTTTGCATGCGTCATAAGTTATAATACTGTAGTCATCTTTATAATTAATTTTATTAAAATACATTTTTTTTATTTTCTTTTGTTAATGTAAACATCATAAGCGCTTCCGGACTCGAAAGGCTCGTTATCATCAGTATCTAAAGGTCTATATCCTTGTGTAAAAGGTCCAGACTTTAAGTACTTTTTAGTGCGGTGTATAATTTTATAGAGACCATAACCAACCACCGTTAGTAAGACTAAGCCTCCGATTATATATATTATCATTTTTAATTTTCTTTTGATAGAGGTCTGGATCTATTCATCCAGGATTTTAAAGGAAGTTCAGCTAGCCAATCATTTATAGAGGGTATCCTCCCTAAATCCTCTTGTACGTGCTGTTCTCCTATAATCCGGACAGGAACATCTCTCCCATCAGAATTTGTTATATAAACGCCAAACTTTTCCTCGCATTGAAAAATACCTTCTGCGTGGTGGCGTAAAGCTCGATGTCTAACATCGGCTATGTATTTTTTACTCTCGTCAAACCAAGAGTGTATAGCGAGGTAATCTTCAACTATACCACCATGTTTTCTTACACTAGATCTAGCGTGATGAAATGGATGTGCCATTATATGTATACATTCTCATTTAAATGATTATGAGATTCGCTTTCTATAACCAGCTCAGGTTCAGGTACGTATGCCTGACCAAAATAATGTGAAGTATACGCAGAGCCATCTGAGTTTAATCGTATCTCTCCGACAGCTCCTTCACTACCAAACCCACTACATCCTGAAGCTTCAAAAGCATCGTAAAGAAAATTAGCACAGTTGTAATCTGCGCCAATAAGGCCCAATATTTTATGACGTTGTTGCTCTTTTTCTGGGGAATCTATACCAGGAAAACCATTTGAAGGTCTACCAAAGTAATATGTGAGCATGCCATCAATTAACCATTCTAAAACATCCTCAACACTACAGCCACCATCCCAGTTATGATTTAAAACTCCTTTATCGTTTTGCCTTACATCGCCTAAACGTAGTCCTGGCTTCCAAGGGTATCCATGAGTCATTGTTTTTTTACCATGACTATAGACATTTTTTTGTAAAGCGTACCCATTAAAGTCATTACACGACAAATGTCTTATATGCGTTTCGTCATTTTCCCACGCAGATATAGCTGTCAATTTAAACTCATCATAAGGACGTTGCTGTATAAGATCTGCAAAACTTCTAAATATAAATGTTCTTAAACTAAATATGCCTTTATCTATTGTATCCCTATCGCTATTTATAAGCGTTTCGACCATAGCTGCTCGATATTGTTCCTTGGTTCCTATATCTAAACCTTCCATAATTTCTGTTGTTTTATTCATAATTTCTTTTAATTCCTTTTGTTTCTTTCTATAAAAAAAGGACGCCCGCAGGGCGTCCTTCCGTTTTAATTTTTGTATATAAATTTTAAATTACTGACAAGCCTCACAATCTGGATCGTCAATACTACAAGCCTTTGGTTCCTCGTATCTACGAGAGACGGTAGACTTTTCTACATCTGAAGCCTGCTGAGTTCTAAGATAGTAAGTAGTCTTGAGCCCTGAGGACCAAGCATTACGGTACATCTTAGACATTGCAGGGGCACTAGGCTCCTTTAGCCATAGGTTTATGGACTGAGCTTGGTCTATCCATACCTGGCGCTCTGCAGCGCCCTTTATGACCCATTCTGGAGCTATATCGAAGGCAGTCTTATATCTCTGTTTAATTTCGTCAGGGATATATTCTAGCTCTGATAAATCTCCATTGAAGTATTTTAAGTCATCTAGTGTCCTCTCGTTCCATTTATTGGCTTTTTTGAGATCTCTTACTAGAAATCTATTCAATACTGTAAAATCTCCTGAGAGGTTGGATTTTACGAAGAGATTCTTATACACGGGCTCTATACTTGGAGTTGTATTCATAATCAGGCTTATAGTAGCTGTAGGAGCTATAGCCATTAGGTTGCTGTTTCGCATTCCATGCTGTGCAACCTTTTGGCGTAGTGCTCCCCAGTCTAATGTTTCTTTTACCTCATCTATGTCTAGTTTTACCCCACGTTCTTTCTCTAGGAGCTTTATAGTGTCTTGGGGCATTATGCCTCTATCCCATTTAGAACCTTCGTATGTCTCATACGTTCCTCGTTCCTTAGCTAGGTTAGAGGAGGCATCTATGCTCATATAGGATATATTCTCCATTAACTCTTTGCTAAACGCTACGGCACTATCTGATTCAAACTCCAGGCCCATTTTATAAAGTGAGTTCTGTAGACCCATTATACCTAAACCTATAGGGCGATGTCGTTTGTTTGAATACTCTGCCGTTTCTGTTGGATAAAAATTAGTATCTATAACATTATCTAAAGCTTCCACTGCTATTGCTATAGTCTGTTTCAACATGCGCTTGTCTAGCTTTCCGGACTTAGTGATATGGCGGTCCACAACAATACTACCCAAATTACAGACAGCGGTTTCATCATTACTGGTATTTAAAGTAATCTCAGTGCAAAGGTTTGAACTATGTATTACACCAGTGTGATCTTGAGGACTTCTTATATTACAGGGATCTTTAAAAGTTATCCACGGATGACCAGTCTCAAAGATAGCCATCAGCATTTTCTTCCAAAGTTCTATAGCAGGAATAGTTTTACCGTATATCTTACCCTCACGAGCAAGACTTTCGTAATTACAATAGGCATCTTCAAAGTCCTTGCCATACAAATTATGTAAATCTATTACTTCGTTACTCTGGAATAATGTCCAATCTCCTCTGGCTTCCACCCGCTTCATGAAAAGGTCTGGTATCCAGTTTGCCGTATTCATGTCGTGCGTTCTGCGCCTGTCATCCCCTGTATTTTTGCGAAGCTCCAGGAAGTCCTCTATGTCTGTGTGCCACGTTTCTAAATATGCACATCCTGCTCCCTTGCGTTTCCCTCCCTGATTAACTGCGATCAAAAGATCGTTGTGCATCTTGAGGAAAGGAATTACGCCCTGGCTTTCACCATTCGTACCTAGAATATGCGCACCCGTACCACGAACAGAAGTCCAAGATCCACCAAGTCCACCAGCCCACTTAGATAAGTATGCGTTATTAGCAATACCGGTCTGCATGATTCCTTCAATAGAATCATCTACATAGTATAACAAAGTTTTGTAAGGCAAATGATCTTTAACATCTATGTGAGGTACGTTGTATTTTTCTTTAGAATGATTTTTAATTCTAAACGTTCTTCTTATTCTAACTCTTATCATGTCTTTTATTTTTACTTTTTCTTTAATAACAAAAAAATTCAATATGGTTGAAAACAAATTATAGTAATCAGAGTTTATTCCTTTTTCATTATATAGGGTATGAATATGTGCAAATGTTTTAGTTATGTTTGGATTAATAAATTTTTTATTTTCTTTCTGATGAATAATATTATCTGTATAAAACCATGCAATTTCTTCACTGTCTAATAATTCAATATATTTATTTTGTATATTTAAAGGTACAAAATTATCTAAAACTTTTATCATGTTGTTTCTCTTTTAAATGGAAATCCTAAATGAGGTCTATCGTCATAAAGATTTTTATCCCAACCTTTAGTTGCTTTATTGTTATAGTGTAAAAATACT
>WLWG01003324.1_pt1 | contig 11065 bp, 11 predicted proteins | sample 6712871 | NCBI WGS metagenome assembly WLWG01 (sample SAMN12718693, study PRJNA515312) | sponge metagenome | isolation source: marine sponge | host: Mycale hentscheli | place: New Zealand: South Island, Marlborough, Capsize Point | collected 2003-05-01 | reverse complement strand
GATTCACGCCTGATCCTTCTAGCGCAGACTGGGTGGCTTACGACAGCATCACTGAAGAAGTAGCTTTAGGCTGGTGCTGGGCTGACGGTGTTGACAAAGACGCGATTGAGGCATCTCTGGCTGCAAAGATTGAAGCAGACAAGAACCCAACGCAAGCAGCAGGAGTACCATGGTAATGGACTTGATGTTATCGGCTTTCAACATCATAACCGCCGTCGTAACCCTTGCATCGGCAATAAGTGCGGCCACGCCCAGCAAGAAAGACGATGCTTTTGTGGCTAAGTACCTCCTACCGGTGGTAAACGCCTTAGCGATTAATTTTGGCAACGCGAAGAACAAGTGATGCAAGAGGAAGCCAAAACAGTAGTGGATAGCCTGGCAGTCGGTGGAACTGTTGCTACCCTGGCTGGTTGGCTTCCATCGGTAGCATCTCTGTTCACCATCATCTGGCTGTCGCTAAGAATTTGGGAATCCGACACGGTTCAAAAGATAGTCAATCGCAATGGCTAAGATTAGCGAGGACACCGATTTAACGATACCGGTCAAAAATATTTTAGGCATGATCGCGTTAACTGCCATTGGGAGCATGTCCTACTTCAATATCGAGAGCAGGCTTACCTCGATAGAGTACAGAACAGATCAAATGCTAATTGAGGTTGAAGAGAATGACTCATGGATCGATAACTTCGAGCCGCCACGAAGCGTTCAAGACACTATTGAAAGAGTCAGGATTTTAGAGCTACAAGTTAAAGAGCTAGAAGTCAGGCTTGAAAAGAATGGATAACGGTCAAATGGAAACCTGGGAAATCATTGTAAGCGGCTGGCCGATAGCAGCAGGACTGTTCATCTTAGTTTTGACAATCGGTCGAATCTTAAATCGTTTGGAAGTTTTAGAAAGCAAGATGGTTGAGGCATGGAAGGCCATAAACGAGCTTATTAGAAAATGACAACAAGAAGACTGCGTGATCCAAACGTGATCACGGTCAACCTGGAAGCAGAGCAGCTTCGCCAAGTAGTAATCGATCATCACACCCTAATCAAACCTTTCTACTCTAAACAAACCGCAAACTATACAACCACCGGCAACGCTGGGCATGAGGTCGTGGACGTTGATTCAGGATCAAGCATCACAGTCAGCCTGCATCAAAAGCCAGCAGACGGTCAGCAGGTTGTGGTTAAACGCATGGGAACAGGAGCAGTCACCGTTAACACGCAAGGAACAGAGACAATTGACGGGGCATCGTCGAAATCGATTGCCTCTCGCTACGATGTTTTGCGTTGCATTTATCTTGACGCTGCTGGTGAGTGGGTAGTGGTATGAGCCAGTATTTAGATTTGTTACCAGGTATGCCTCAGACAAATCCTACGCCTGGAACAACAGAAGATTCAAATTTTGATGGGTTGTGGAACCAAAAGGCAAACGAAACAACCGAAACGCTGCAAAGGCTTTTAGACAACACAGCGGCTGCTTTTCTAAATTTAGCGCTGCAAGAAATAAAAACGCAAATTTATAACGGCAATGACGTTATTAATAATCCACTCAAAGTCGGTATTTTGAGTGACTTAGGTTTTGATGTTTCTTCTGGAAAAATACCGGCGTTCTTCAATGCTATCTTTGGCGAAAACGACACGCTGCCTTCTTTACAAATAGCAACAGCTTTTGGTCTGAGTGAACAGCAATTCCAAGAGATACCGGCTCAAGCAGAAAGACTCAACGCTGAGAACACTGCGTTTACCTCTGACCAATTAGTTGATCGGTTTAACAACGCCAGGGCATCACAAGACTTTGGCTTGTCGGCTACGTTCGACCCATCCACGGGCAAGTTTATTGTTGATCTAAGTTCATTCGGCTTCACTGGAAGCGCTGCAACAAAGGAATACACCCCTCAGCAGTTTTTGAACGAGCTTGGCCTACAAGGCAGCTTTGACGGTACGACCAGTGACCAACCTACCAATGCAATCGGTGAGATCGCAGGATCACTAACTGATGCCCAGGTTATCGACGAGCAAAACAAAGTTATTCAGCAGGTTCTTGATGAGTTGAATCAGAACGGTGAAGACGGGATGGTTAAACGTCCAGAGCTTACCGGCAATCAACAAGTTGATGACTTAATCAACGTGCTATGGGGCGACTTCGATTACAGAGGCGTAAGGTCAATTATTGGGCTGCCAGACTTTGCAGGATGGTTAGAAGATAACAGGCCTGGTGATCACTCTGTCATTTACGATCAAACCAACACGAACCAAACGCAAACAAACGTCGATCAATTGCCAGGCTCTGGCGTACAGATAAACCCTGACGGCAGTGTGACATCAACTTCTAGCACTGGCGTGAACAACGACCCAGTGACAAACCCCGCAGGCAGCGGAGCAGATACCACTAACAACCCCGCAGGTAGCGGGACAAACACAGGAGGCACAGGTATGTGGCCTGAAAACCCAGTAGAAGGTCAAACGCACACCAACAATGGCCGCAAATATATTTATCGCAATGGTCAATGGGTTTTAGACACGCCTGATGACGGTGGTGTGTTTAGATCTGGTGATGTCGTTAGAATGCCAGACGGGACTATTTACACTGTAGATATGGGACCGAACGGTCCTATTTACACGCCAGTTTCGGATATAGAAGGTGGCTTGCCAGAAGGCACTCCTATCAATTGGGATTTCCAACAAGACAACCTCGTCGAAGGTTCAGACGACGGTACTGGCGACTTAGTAAATTTTCTTTTAGGTTTGTTTGGTCTTGGTAGCGAAGGCGGCGGTGGAATGTCTCAAGACCAGAAACAGGTTTTGGTCAACGAGATAAAAGACCTTTTGGATGTAACCATTGGCGACCAGACTGCAACCGTTGGAGATACATCAGCTACAGTAGGTGATACATCAGCGACAGTAGGCGATCAAAGCACAGTGGTTGATGCGAGTTCAACGGTAGATATTGGCGACCAAACTACTGAAGTTGATATTGGTGATACTGATATTGATGTTGCAGGGTCAACGGTAGAGGTTGGTGATCAAACTCAAACGATTGAAGAAGGTGCCTTCGATGTTGAGGGCGGCGCTGGTGGTAGCGCAACTATTGAAGAAGGCGCGTTTGATGTGACAGGTGGAGCAGGTGGTGCCGGTGGTCAGGGCGGCACAGGTGGTAGCGTTGGAGATACAACAACAGGTGATGTCACATCAACGGTTAATGTTGACACTTCCGGCTTTGGCGATGCCATTGGATCTTTAGGCGATGCAATAGGCGGCACCGTTGGCAATGTAATGAACGTGCTTGGCACAATACTCGGCGGTCAATCCGACGCAACAACTACGGCAAGCGAAAACAGTTTGGCAGGAATCTTGGCTCAAGAAGCAGGCAATCGTTACATAGCTGACAAGATGGCAGAGTCTCAGGCAAATGTTCTAGCCTTCCAGAAAGACCAATACGACGATGCAATCGGTAGGCTACAACCGTTTTACGACATGGGGGTCACGCAAGCGGAAGAAGTGCTCCCAGACTTCATTGAAGCTGCCAAGCGAGACATTGAATATACCGACATCGATCCTTTTAACGTTGATGACCCAACCTTGCGCTTCTTGCAAGACGAGATGCGAAGACAGACAGAAGCATCCGCAGCAGGTCGAGGCAGGTTGAATACCGGCGGCACTTTAACCGAGTTGCAAGACAGAGCAGCAAACATAGCGCTTGCTAGATCTGGCGAGCTTGTAGATATGAATCAGAGACTCTCAAACGAACAACGCATGAGAGATGAGTATGATTTTCAAAAACCTGAAGAAGAGCCTAAAGAAACTAGTCTTTATGGAATGGCACATCAAGTAGGAGAAGTTTTAAATCCTCCTGGTCAAGGTCCTTCTATTAGAGCAGACTTAGGTTCATGGAAAGAGCTAGGACTAGATGAGAAACAATTTAGTAGAGTACCAACTTTAGAAAGCTATGAAAAAAGTATAGGTAAAGAAGATAAACCAGAGTCCTGGGAAGGTGTAGCTCAATGGTTAAGTAAGAGTCTTGATGAGATTATATGACACAAATAAATGTTAAACTGCACGACAAACAACGAGAAGTATTTGACGACCCACACAGATTTAGAATTGTTGCTGCTGGTCGTAGGTTTGGTAAATCTAGGTTAGCTGCATGGTTGCTTCTTATTGAAGCATTACAGAGTGAATCTAAAGATGTATTTTATGTAGCACCAACATTCCAACAAGCAAAAGATATTATGTGGGGTGTTCTAAAAGAATTAGGTAAAGATGTAATACAAGCAGCACATGAGAATACATCTGTACTAACTTTAGTTAATGGTCGTAAGATATACTTAAAAGGAGCAGATAGACCAGATACACTTCGTGGTGTAGGTCTACACTTTTTGGTTATTGACGAGTATGCAGATATTAAACCTAATGTATGGGAACAGATTCTAAGACCGGCATTAGCAGATGTACAAGGTAAAGCACTCTTTATAGGAACTCCTAAAGGTCGTAACCACTTTTATGAGCTATATAAGTATGCAGAGAAAGGAACAGATGAAGATTGGAAAGAGTTTCACTATTCTTCTTATGATAATCCATTAATACCTGAGTCAGAAATACAAGCAGCAAAAACATCTATGAGTGGTTTTGCTTTTAGACAAGAATTCCTTGCTAGTTTTCAAGCAGCTTCAAGGGATATATTTAAAGAGGAATGGATAGAATATGGAGAAGAAGAAGATGAACCTGAAGATGGTCGTTACTACATTGCAGTCGACTTGGCTGGATTTGTGTCTGTGGATAAAGAAGCAGGTAACAAGAATAGGAAACTGGATGAGACAGCTGTGGCAATCGTTAAAGTCCATCAACAAGGCTGGTGGGTCAAAGAAATAAGACACGGAAGATGGGATATACAAGAAACTTGTAGAGAAATCTTTAAAGCAGTACAGAACTACATGCCTTCTAAGATAGGTATTGAGAAAGGTTCTCTTAAGAATGCAGCAGCACCATACTTAAATGATTTAATGAGAGAGAACAACATGTACTTCAGGATAGAAGACCTGAATCATGGCAATAGAAAGAAAAGTGAAAGAATTATATGGTCGTTACAAGGGCTATTTGAAAATAGGAAAGTTACATTAGAAAGAGGTGACTGGAATACTCCATTCATTGACCAGTTAGTAAACTTTCCTAATGCTCAATTACATGATGACTTGGTAGATGCACTAGCATATATACAACAGATAGCACAAGTAGAAATGTCTTTTGAAGATATAGATGAAGAATATGAAGCCTTAGATATGGTTTCTGGTTATTAACTAAGAGGATTACACAATGGCACAGTATGAAACAAATAATAAACTAGTTTCTTGGATACAAGGACATCTAATGGACTGGAGAGACAGCCGAGATGAAAACTATCTAGAAAAATGGAAAGAATATGAGAGACTGTGGCGAGGTGAATGGGATTCAGCAGATAGATTAAGAGAATCTGAAAGAAGTAGACTAGTATCACCAGTATTACAAGAAGCTATTGAGAACCATGCATCAGAGATTGAAGAAGGTGTCTTTGGAAATGGTGATGATTTGTTTAGTATTGATGACGACCTTATGGATAAGGACGCTAAAGATATTGAATACATGCAACAATACATGAAACAATGTTTTAAACAAACAGGATTACGCAAAGCAGTAGGTGATGTTATCTTATTAGCTTCTATATATGGTACAGGTATTGGAGAAGTTGTACTTCGTAAAGAAAAAGACTTAATTCCTGCAACAGAAGTTATGGGAGATGTAGACTCTGTAGCAATTGGTACAAAATCTAAAGAAAAAGTTAAGGTTACTTTAAACCCAATTAGTCCTCAAAACTTCCTTATCGACCCTAATGCTAATGATATTACAGATGCTATGGGATGTGCTGTAGAAGAATTCGTATCTGCACACCATGTAGCTAAAAATATGGAAGATGGAGTGTATTTAAAAGCAGATTTAGGAGGAAGTGCTCCAGATGAAGCAGATTTAGACGAATCTTGGATAGATGAAGACTATGACCAAGATAAAGTTAAGATTGTAAGGTATTATGGTCTAGTTCCAGAGAAATTACTAGATAATCCTGAAAATGGAGAGTCATATGAAGGAGCTGGAGACATATTAGAAGAATATGGCAATTTAGTAGAAGGTATTGTAGTAATTGGTAACGATGATGTACTTCTTAAAGCAGAAAGAAGTCCATATATGATGAAAGATAGACCATTAGTTGCATATCAAGATGATACTGTACCTAAGAGATTCTGGGGTAGAGGAGTAGCAGAAAAAGGCTACAATATGCAGAAAGCTATTGATGCACAGCTTAGAGCACACCTAGATTCACTAGCTTTAACTACAGCACCTATGATGGGTATGGACGCAACACGTTTACCTAGAGGAGCTAAGTTTGAGATTAGACCAGGTAAAACAATTTTAACAAATGGTTCTCCACAAGAAATTCTACAACCATTTAAGTTTGGTGTAACAGAAGAGTCTAATTTAGTAACTGCACAAGCATTCCAGAAAATGTTACTACAAGCTACTAATACTTTAGATACACAAAGCGACATGAAACAGCCTACAGGAGGAGAACTCTCTGTAACCCTAGCTACCATACTTAAAAAGAATAAACGTACACTAGTGAACTTCCAAGACAACTTCTTGGTTCCATTCATTACTAAAGTAGCACATAGATTTATGCAGTTTGCTCCTGAGCAATTCCCAGTAGCAGATTATAAGTTTGTAGCTAACTCATCTTTAGGTAATCTAGCTAAAGAAGTAGAACAAGTACAGTTTATTAACTTACTTAAAACTCTAGGACCTAACAGTCCTGTAGTACCATTGTTATTAGATGGTATTGTTAGAAACTCTAGTCTTGATAATAAAGCTAATATACAAGAACAATTACAAGCTAGTCAACAACAAGCACAGAAACAAGCACAACAGCAACAACAAATGCAACAAGCTCAGATACAAGCAGGATTACAGCTTACTCAATCTGAAGCTCAAGAGAATATGGCACAAGCACAGAAGTATCAAGTAGATGCACAAATGATGCCACAAGAAATACAAGCTAAACTGATGACAGCTCTAGCAACTAACTTACCTAGTGAGTCAGATGAACAAGAGAAAGAATTCCAGCGTAGAGTTAAGACTGCTGAACTGATGTTAAAAGAAGCAGAGCTTAAGATTAAAGAGCAAGATATGAAGGAAAATTCTAACATAGTCAAGATGCAAATGCAACAGAAACAAAATAAAGCTTGACTTTTGATTAATAATATGGTATAATATATATATATGGATAAAGAATTACAAGAGTATTATGAAAGTAGATTTACAATGTTTACTACTAAAGGATGGAAAGATTTAGTAGAAGATGTACAAAAGATAAAAGATAGTATTAAAGTAGAAGATATACAAGATGAAAAAACTTTATTTGCTAGAAAAGGTGAATTAAGAATCATGAATTGGTTAATTAATTTAAAAGATGTTTCAGAACAAGCACATCAGGATTTAAAGAATGAAGATACTGTTTGATTTTGAATGTAAGGATTGTGGTGTATTTGAAAAGATAATTGAATACACTACAACAACAGATTGTCCAACATGTGGTAAAGAGTCTAGGAAACTTATTAGTACTCCTACCATAATGTTAGAAGGCATATCTGGTGACTTCCCCGATGCACATGCAAAATGGGCGAAGAAACATAACGCTCTTACTGAAAAGCAAGAGCAATAACTTTAACTAGAGGTAAGTAAGGGTTAGTCTCCTTAGTTATCTCCCTATAATGCTTTTAAGCACAGGAGAATAATATGGCTGATATAATAGAAGAAGTAGAAGAAGCAGTTGCACCTGACCAACCAGAGGTAGAGAACCAAGAGAAAGTAGAGGCAAAACTTGAGAAAGAGCTTACACCAATCAAGGAAGACCCAGTTGTACAGGAAGAGGCAGCTACAGAGGAAGATGACTTACCAGAGAAGTATAAAGGGAAGTCTGCTAAAGAGATTGCAGAAATGCACCAACAAGCTGAAAAGCTTATTGGTAAACAAGGCTCTGAGGTAGGTGAACTTAGGAAAGTTGTTGATGACTTTATTTCTACACAAACTTCGAAAGAATCACAGACTGAGGTAGAAGAACCAAGTCCAGAGGATTTCATTGATAATCCTGGGAAGCATGTTAAGAAACAAATTGATAGTCATCCTGCTATTAAGGAGGCTCAAGATGCAGCTAAACAAATGAAGCGTACTGCTACATTAACTAGGCTGAATGCTGAGTATCCAGAGTTGGAAAAGATTGTTCAAGACCCTAACTTTGCTGAATGGATAAATGGTTCTAAAGTTCGCTCTGAACTATATAACAGAGCTGAAGTTAATTTTGATTATGATTCTGCTAAAGAGTTATTAACTACTTGGACTGAAAAACAAGAACGAGTAGCTAAAGTAGCAGAGACTAGTAAAATAGATAAAGATAATCAATTGAAAGCAGCTAGTGTTGGTAGTAAAGGAAATAACGAACCTGTCTCTAAAAAGAAATATCGACGTAGCGATATTATTAAACTAATGCAGACAGACCCAGACAAATATGATTCATTATCTGATGAGATAATGTTAGCATATCAAGAAGGGCGAGTCATTTAAAAACAATATAGAGAGGAAATTAAAATGGCATATCCAACCCCACAAGTCACGAACACGACTGCTGCCGTTTTTATACCTGAGATTTGGTCCGACGAGGTCATCGCAGCGTATAAAGCAAATTTAGTTGCAGCGAATCTGTTCAAAAAAATGTCTTTCAAAGGCAAAAAAGGTGATACAATTCATATCCCTAAACCAACTAGAGGTCAAGCATCTCTAAAAGCTTCAGAAACAGCAGTTACACTTATTGCTGAAACTGAATCAGAAGTAATTGTACCAATTGATAAACACTATGAATACTCACGTTTCATTGAAGATATCACAGAAGTACAAGCACTAACATCAATGCGTAGATTCTACACAGACGATGCTGGTTATGCACTTGCTAAACAAGTGGATACTGACATGGTTCAATTAGGTAGAGTCATGAATAGTGGTACTGATGATAATACATATGACGCAGGTTATACTGGTACTGATGGTTCTACATTGTATGATGGTACTAACGCTGGTGCGTTAACTGACATTGCAATCAGAAACATGATTCAGAAACTAGATGACCAAGATGTTCCTACTTCAGGTAGATTTTTCTTAATCCCACCTGCAGCTAGAAATACTCTAATGGGTCTAGACCGATATACAGCTATGGACTTTGTTGGTGAAGCAGCATCTGCTAACACAATCCGTAATGGTCAAATTGGTAACTTATATGGTATCCCTGTATATGTTACTTCAAATGCTGATACAACAGCTTCTGGAGACAGAGTATGTCTTCTAGGTCATAAAGACGCAGCTGTTCTAGTAGAGCAATTGAATGTGCGTTCACAAACACAGTACAAGCAAGATTACTTGTCTACTCTTTACACTTCAGATACAATCTATGGTGTTAAAGAACTAAGACCAGATTCAGCTTTTGCTTTGGTTGTACCTGCATAAAGAATATTCCCCTCATTCGAGGGGATATTTTTATAGCTACTTTTCTAGTGGCTATAAAGATATTAATAGGAGATACACATGGCAGTTTATAAATGCAATATTTCAGGAACCACAATAGAAGTTAAAACAGCTTTAGATATACAATCTATGGAAGTACACCCAGGATATACTCTAGTTGAAGAAGCACCTAAAGTAACAAAATCTAAAAAGAAGAAAGAAGAAGTTGTAGAAACTGAAGAACTTTAATAGGAAAATATAATGGCTATATACAGAGGCAAAGGTGGTAAAACAGACGTAGTACCTGCAGATGGTGACCAGGAATTTGCTGGTAGTATTATTGCAGAGAAAGATATCCATGCACATGGTAATATAAGTGCTGATGGAGACATTACTGTTGGAGGAGATATCCATTGGGATGGTACTATTACAGGAGATGGTAGTGGACTAGAGAATGTACCTACACCTTTTTTACAAGCAGATGACTGTATATATTTAAACAATCAAGTTATTACTAATGATTATACTATGCCTGTAGGCAAGAATGGTATGACAGCAGGAGATGTTACTGTTAATGGTGAAGTAACTATACCTGATGGAAGTTTATGGCATGTTGTTGGAGATGATAAAGAAGTAACATTAGAAGTACTAGGTATACCTAACCATGAGCTTATAGCAGTAGATGAAGGTGGTAATGTAACAGCTACTTCATTTAATGGTGATGGAAGTGGATTAACTGATTTACCTTTACCTGATTCATATACTAAAGATGAGATTGACGACCAACAAGAAGAACAAGATGAGAAAATCCAAGCTAATACAGACGCTATTGCTGCTATCCCTGGAGCAGTAGATGCATATACTAAAGCAGAGATAGATGCACAACAGTCTGCACAAGATGATGAGATAGATACTAAACTAGGAGATGCTCCTTCAGATGGAGAGCAGTATGTTAGAAAAGATGGTGTATGGGCTGAATTAGCTGCAGCTGATGGTGGTATTGCAGATGCACCTGCTGATGGTAAAACATATGGTCGTAAAGACCTTAAGTGGGAAGAAGTAACTTCTGATGTTTATACTAAGGCTGAAGTAGATGCACAACAAGAAACACAGAATGATGATATTGCACAAAATACATCTGACATAGCTGACTTAAACACTGAAATAGATGCTTTAACAGGCTCTGTTATTTACAAAGGTAGCTTGGATGCTACAACAGTTGGAGCTCCTTTAGATTCTAATACTGGTGATATGTGGATTAACGAATACAATGTATCTGAACCAGCTACAAACTATCCTGTAGCTTCAGGGTGGTCTCCAGTAACAGAAGTTAAATATGATGATAAACTTATCAAGACTGATACAGGTTGGGATAAGATTGAAAGCGTTGTAGGTGTTCCATCTTATACTGCTGGTGAAATAGATGAGCTATTAGATGATAAAGTAGACATTACAGACTTTAACTCTCAACAAGATGCTCAAGATGTATTAATACAAAAAA
>WLWG01003323.1_pt1 | contig 11070 bp, 5 predicted proteins | sample 6712871 | NCBI WGS metagenome assembly WLWG01 (sample SAMN12718693, study PRJNA515312) | sponge metagenome | isolation source: marine sponge | host: Mycale hentscheli | place: New Zealand: South Island, Marlborough, Capsize Point | collected 2003-05-01 | reverse complement strand
GGTAATACAAATAGAAGTGAAATATTTGGAGTTGGAGTAGCTAAACAGGAAGTAAACCAAGCATTTATAGATGTAAATACTGCTATTGAAGATGGAGAAGTAGTAACAACCTTACAATTAACTTCAGAACAAGTAGCTGGTTTCCAATTAAAGTTAAATTATGATACTACAAGACTAACATTTAAGGAAGTAAAATTTGATACGGGACAAACTGTAACTAATTTTGCTCAACAAGCAGACGATGGTAGAATAAATTTAGGTAGTATACAACAAGAAGCTAATGCAATAGCAAACGGTTCAACAGTAAAAGTTTATTTTACAGGTCAAGTAAACATTGAAAGTAGACTTAACGCAAAAAATAAAATGCCTGTTCTTGGACGGGTTACTGGTATTGAGGCAAGTCCATTTATTTCTGTATTGAATACATTGTTTGGTACAATCTTTGGAAGAAGATTAGGTACCGTAGATGATGGCACTTCATTAAGAGCAAGTGGTTCTAACGCATTACAAGAAGGTGTACCTGCTGATGTTGTACAAAGTGCTAAATCTCCTTTTGCAACAAATACAAGAGATTTAACTTTACATAGAACAAAGATTGCTTTCTCGTTTCAGTTTAAACCGTTTTATAACTTTAGAACGGTCAATACAAACTTTGGGTCTGTATATGCAGGACCACGATTAAGAAGTTTCAATAAATACTTTCAACAATCTATGGCTGCTTCTTCAATGAATTGGGCTAGAGTAGCAGAATTAAAGGCAATGGGTACAAATACTGCAGCTGATGGTACAGACTTGCAATATGGAGATATAACTACTATTGCAAAGACTTATATTACATACCCAGCAACAATACTTGTTCCTCAAGGTAGATTTAGTAATACACAGAAAAAATTTAGTAGTGGAACGGCGAAGTTTAGCTCAACTGCATAAAACGGTTATAAATATTAGGATAGGAAGATAAAAATATGGCAAAACAAAGTATAGGATTAGGAACTACAGCGAATGACGGTACAGGTGATAACCTGCGTGTTGGTGGTGATAAAGTTAACGATAACTTTGATGAAATCTACACAGCATTAGGTGATGGTTCTGCATTACAGATAACAACCGCTGGTGCTTCATCTAACCAAGTACTTCAATGGTCTACAACAAATAGTAGATTTGAACCAACTGCTTCAGCAGCTGCTGGTGATATATCTGTAGACACAACTCCACAACTTGGTGGGAATTTAGATGTAAATGGACACGATATTGTTTCTACATCAAGTGGCGATATTAATATCATACCTCAAGGTACAGGTAGACTTAAATTTGGTTCATTAAGATTTCCAAGTAGTGCTGGTACATCAACATATGTACTTGCAACTGACGGTGCTGCCGATATGTACTGGAAACAAGTAGGTTCTGTAATTAACTTATCTGCTGATAGTGGTACAAATGACGCATACACGGTAGGTGATGTTCTTAACTTTGCAGGTGGTACAGGATTAACTTCAACGGTTTTAGATGACACAATTAGATTTGATATTGACTCAAATGTTGTAACCTTAGCAGATACACAAACTTTATCAAACAAAACTTTAGACAATGTTGCTCTTACTGGAACAACTTCTGGTAATGTTCAATTAAGATGTCAAAATATAGGTTCTTATATTGCACAAGGTGGTAATGCTCTTGCAGGATTTGAAAGTGCAACAACTTATGCTGGTGCATTTGCTGTTGATACAACATCTTATAAATCTTACTATGCAGCTAACGGAACTTGGAACGAAATTTTATCATCAACTTCATCTATAGATGTTTTAAATGATGTTGATACAACTACACAAGCGCCTACGAGTGGACAAGCACTAATATGGAATGCAGGTTCTTCAAATTGGAGACCACAATCAATTTCAACTAGTGTTGTAACCGATACAGCACCAAGTCTTGGTGGTAACCTTGATACTTCAGGATTTACAATTCAAGGAACTGGTAAAATATCATTAAGTGGTTCTGGTTCAATTGTAAAAGCAGATTTTACTAATACAGCAAGTTTTCCAAATGGTACTTCAAGTGCAGGTGCTTTTGCTGTTGCAACAAGTACACTAAAAGCATACTTTGCTACTTCATCAGGTTGGATTAATTTATTATCAGAAAATGATTCAATTGATTTACATAATGATGTTGATACATCAAGTACTCCTCCTTCATATGGACAAGTATTAGTATGGACAAATGTAGGTGGTAGTGGTCAATGGAAACCTAATGATTATACTCCTGCAACAAGAGTATCAGCACAATTTACGGTAACTTCAAGTGGTTCAAGTGATTATGTATTTAATGGTGATGGTTTTCCATCAGCACAAAATGATCCAGTTTTATATTTAAAGAAAGCACATACTTATCAATTTGTGATAAATGCGTCTTCTCACCCATTTGAAATTAGAACTGCTGCCGGTGGTTCTGCATACGGTTTTGGGGTAACGAATAACGCAACTGGAAGTGGAACGGTTACATTTACGGTGCCAATGAACGCACCTTCAACTTTATATTATCAATGTACTTCACATAGTGGTATGGGCGGAGTAATTAATATAGCATAACAAGAAGATGTATAAATATATCAAAGAACATAGGAATTAAACAATGCCAGCAATTATAACAAGCAAATTTAGAAGAAATAATGCTCAACAATTTGAGGAATCATTTGGTGAAGCAACTCCTAATATCTATTATCTAGGTATTGGAAAACCTACTGCATATGGTACTAAAACTAGACCAGATGGTAGAACAGAAAACATTGGAACAGATAGTGCTCCAGTAACCCCAGCAGATTCAGTACAAGATGAATATGATGTATTTGATGACTTACTTGCTGCTAAGAGGGTAACAAGCTCAGATGTATCTTTTGCGTGTCCAAGAATTAACTGGACAACAGGTACAACTTACGATATTTACAGACACGATTATGGTAACAGAATTACAGGAACTACTAATGTTCAATCTGCTCATAGTGGTGCAACGAATTTATATGACGCAAACTTCTATGTTCTTAATTCCAACTTTGAAGTTTACAAATGTTTAGATAACGATAACAATACACCATCAACGATAGAACCGACTGGCGCTTCTATTCTTATTTTAGAAACTTCTGATGGTTACAAGTGGAAATATATGTACACTATGTCTGCTGCTCAACAAGCAAACTTTTTATCAACAGACTTTATGGGTATCTCAACAAATAGTACAACAACGAATAATGCTAAAGATGGTGCAATAGATATTATCAAAATTAAAACTGCTGGTACTGGTGGTACTGCAGGAACATTTACTAATATTCCTATAAGAGGAGATGGTACAAACGGAACTTGTACGGTTACGATTTCAAGTGGTTCGGTTACTTCTGTTCTTCCAACAGGAACACCGTTAGGATATACTTTTGCAAATGTAAGAGTAGCAGATATTAATGCCGCTTCTGGTGGTGCATTAACTGGTGCTGAACTAGATTGTATTATCGGTCCAAAAGGTGGTCACGGATTTGACCCACACGAAGAACTAGGTGGTTTCTTTGTAATTCTTAATACTTCATTTGAAGGTGCTGAAACAGCAAACTCTGGTGACTTTACAACTGCAAACGATTTTAGAAGAGTTGCATTAATTAGAGACCCAAAATCTGCTGGTGCAGCTGTAAGTACACCAACATTAAGAGCAACAAAAGCAGTTAGATTAAATTCTGGTGCTGGTACATTTCAATCAGATGAAATAATTACACAAACGAATACAGGTGCTGTAGGTAAAGTAGTACAATTTGATACTGCAAATAATTTATTATTCTACACACAAACAAGATATAATGATGAAGGTGTTGACGCAACAGGAAATGGAACTGCATTTAGTGGAATAAATGTCATAACAGGTTCTACTTCAAGTGCAACAGGAACACCAACTGGTAATACTGAAACGGTTAATAATGTTTCTTTAGTTTCTGGTTATGCAACTTCTGAACTTGACCAGGACTCTGGCGATGTAATGTACATTGAGAATAGAGCACCAGTTAACAGAAGTGTTGACCAAACGGAGAATGTTAAGTTAATCATAGAATTTTAAAGAGGAAAATAAATGCCAAGTCCAACTGACTTTAACCTCTCGCCGTACTATGACGATTTCTCGGAAGATAAAAGCTTTCATAGAATATTGTTTAGACCAGCATTTGCTGTACAGGCTAGAGAACTAACACAATCGCAAACTATATTACAAAACCAATTTGAAAAAATGGGTAACCATATCTTTGAGCAAGGTGCTCAAATGATTCCTGGTGAGATTACTTACGACTTGGAATACTATGCGATTAAGTTAACATCATTTACAGGTACAACTAATTTAACAGACTTTGTTGGATTAGAAGTAACCGGTCAAACATCTGGTGTTGTTGCGAAAGTAATTAATTCAGATGTTGCAACTTCTACTGACCCGGCAACTCTTTATGTAAAATACATTAAAACAGGAACTGGAAATCAAACACCAGACTTTGTTGCTGGTGAAACAATTTTAGGTGTACTTAATGGTAGTACAAATATTAGTGGAGTGGTTACAAGTGCTGAAACTGGTTCTGCCGCTTCAATTGCTCAAGGTACTTATTACATTAACGGTTATGCTGTTAATGTTGCAAAACAATCAATTGTATTAGACAAGTATACAAACACACCATCTTATAGAGTAGGTCTAACGGTTACTGAAAGTTTTGTAACCCCTAACCTAGATCCTGACCTTGTAGACAATGCAGCTGGTTCATCAAACGCAAATGCTCCAGGTGCTCACAGATTTAAAATAGATTTAACGCTATCTAAACTTACAAACACTTCTGTTGAAGATTCAAGCTTCATAGAGTTATTAAGACTAGATAACGGTACTCTCCAAAATAGGGTTAGAACAACTGAATACTCTATTTTGGAAGACACATTAGCAAGAAGAACTGCTGACGAAAGTGGTGATTACACAATCAGACCATTTGATTTAGATATTAGAGAACATTTAGATAATACTGCTGGCAATAGAGGTATCTATACTGCTGCCGCTGGTGGTGACGCTAACAAACTTGCATTAGGTTTATCTCCTGGTAAAGCATATGTAAGAGGTTATGAAGTTGATAAAATTGGAACAACTTTTGTAGATGTTGATAAACCAAAAAGTACTGGAACTGAAAATGGTTTCAATACTATCTTTGATGTTGGTAACTTCATCAATGTATCAAACGCTTATAACTCTCCAGACATTAACTTTGTAACCGGTAAGACAGAAGCGTTTAAAGGATTACAATTAAAACTTGCTAGTGAATCATATACTGCTGGTAATATATCAACAAATGTTGAAAACAAAGTAAAAGACATTGGTCGTGCAAAATCTAAAGGTTATGAATTTAACGCAACGACAGGTCCTGGTATTTCAACTGCGTCAAATATATCTCCTTCTTCAAGTAATATATTCAAACATTATTTGTTTGATGTAGAAATGTTTAGTCATATAAAAATTCCAACAAATGTAGCATTTACAGATGGTGAAACAATCACTGGTGCTACTTCAGGTGCTAACGGTATTAAAGAAAGTGTTTCAACAAATACAACAGCTGCAATCACTTCATCAACAGCTGCAAATCCAGTAGAGATTACATTATCTGCTGATGTAGAACTTTCTGATGGTGACGCAATTACGATAACAGGTGTCGCTACGCAAGTAGAATTAAATGACAATGTTTATTATGTAAGACAAAAAATTGGTGGTGTTGCAAAAAGAGAATTTGAATTGTATGACGCTGATGATGTTGCCGTTGATGGTACTGGACATTCTGGTGCAGGTGCCGGTGGTACTATCTCAACATCTTGTATAGTATTATCAAGTGTACAAGGTGAATTTATACCAGGTGAAACAATCACTGGTGGTACTTCATCTAATACTGCTGTAGTAAAAGCAAATGTATTTGGTAATCTAGGTTTCACACATTACGGTTCAAGTGATGTAAAAGAAATTACAATGGCAGGAAGTCCAGTATATACTTCTCAAGCTGATTTATCTGGAACATACGGAGAAAATAAAACATTATCTGGTAATATTTCCATTAGTGCTTCATCTTCTGATGTAACCGGTTTCAATACGCAATTTTTAACAGAATTAAAAATAGGAGATAGTGTTCAGTTTGCGACAACGGCTGGTACTATTTTAACTAGAACGGTAATTAACATTATCAATTCATCTTCAATTAGACTTGATAGTGCAATTTCTACAACTGCCGTTTCAAACTCATTGATTATAAGAAGAAGAGGAAAATTACAAGACGCAAGTAAAAACATTTCATTGTTCTCTTTACCTTACTCAACAATTAAAACATTAAAAACAGCAGACAACTCTGGTATTTCTGATACATCATTTGTTGTAAGAAAAACATTTGTAGGTTCTTTATCTTCAACTGGTGACATTACAATTACTGCAAACACAGGTGAAACTTTTGTTGCCCAACAAGAATTAGATTATTCGGTAACTATTATGTCAGCAGGTGGTTCATCTTCTGCTGGTACAGCAGGTGACAGACTATCTACAACAGGTAATAACCACGAAGGTAATGCTTGTTTCACATTAGGTGGTTCTCCAGTAGGTCGTTCATTAACTTTAGATTTTGGTGCTAATCATTCTGACCACGAAGTAAAAATTATTGCGACTATATCTAAATCTGCACAAAACGAAAAATCAAAAAATTTAGTATCAAACGCAACAACAACTATTACAACTTCAGGAGCTGCAACTGCAAATCATATCTCATTAGGTGTTGCTGACGGATATCAATTAGTATCTGTTAAAATGGCTGCTGACTTTAGTACAACACCAACTGCAAGTGATACAGATATTACAGATAGATTTACACTTGATAGTGGACAAAGAGATAACTTCTATGATATTGCAAGAATAGTTAGAAAAGAAAATAGTTTAGCTCCAACAGGACAATTATTAATTACATTTAATCATTTTACACACGGTTCTGGTGACTTCTTTAGTGTAGATAGTTATTCAGGTATTATTGATTACGAAGATATACCTAGTTATACTTCTAATACTTCAGGAGAAACTTACCAATTAAGAGATACATTAGACTTTAGACCTAGAGTAGCTGACTCAAGTACAATTAACTCTGGTACACAAGATAGAACTTATCCTGCAACGGCTTCAATTGAAGTTGTTAAGTTTAAAACAAATGTAACCACAGACCACGAATTTTAAAAAGGAAGAGTTGATAAACTATTCTTAAATAAAGAAGGTACTTTTGAAGTACTTAAAGGTGCTGAAGATAGTATACCACAAGAACCAGGTTCTATTGATAACGCAATGCACCTATACACTATTTCTTTACCACCTTATACATTGTCTCCAGATGATGTATCATATGAGACGGTAGAAAATAGAAGATATACAATGAGAGATATTGGTGCCATTGATAAGAAAATTGATAGAATAGAATATTACACTCAATTGTCTTTATTAGAAAGTGCGGCTCAATCTTTACAGATACAAGACGCTGATGGTTTTGATAGATTTAAAAATGGATTTGTTGTAGATAACTTTAACGGTCACGGTATCGGTGAAGTAACCAACGGTTCATACAGATGTTCTATTGATTATGCAAAAGGTGAATTAAGACCTTTGTTTAACCAAGACGCCGTAAAATTAGAAGAGATTGACGAAGATGGTACAACACTAGTTGCTACTGATAGAGCAGCTGCAAACTACCAAAAAACTGGTGATGTATTAACTTTACCATATACAGAAGTAGATTTAATAAATCAACCTTTTGCTTCTAAAGCAATTAATGTTAACCCATTTGCAATTTTCAGTTGGATGGGAACAATAGAATTAACACCATCAAGTGATGAATGGAGAGAAACACAAAGAACTCCTGATTTAGTAGTTAACTCAACTACAGGTGCGTGGGACCAATTACAAAGACAAAGTGGTATCACAAATCAAAATGAAATCTCACTTGGAACGGTATGGAATGAATGGCAAACTAACTGGACTGGAAGAGCATTAACATCTTCGGTTACAGGTACTGGTGGAACATTTAGAAGTGGTCGTGCTGTTGTACAAAGAACAGAAATTACTTCTATCAACCAAGTTAACCAAAGTAGGTCAGGTATTACAACAACTGCCGTACCTCAAACGATAAGAACATCTATGGGAGATAGAGTTGTTAGTGTTGCATTTGTACCATTTATCAGAAGCCGTGATGTTGCATTTAAAGCTACAAGATTAAAACCAAATACAAGAGTATTTCCATTCTTTGATAATGTAAGTATTGCTTCTTATTGTACACCAGATGGTGGTTCAGTTGGAGGTAACTTAATTACTGACGGTTCTGGTTCTGTTGAAGGAGTATTCACAATACCGGATCCTAAATTAAATACAAATCCTAGATGGAGAACTGGAGAAAGAACATTTAGATTAACTTCTTCTTCAACTAACTCTACAGACGCAGCTGCTGTTGCTACTGCGGCTAATGCTGAATATATTGCAAGAGGATTATTAAATACCGTTAGAGACACAATTGTTTCTACAAGAGAATTTAGAGGTGTACAACAAACGGTTACAGATACACAAACCGTTTTACAAACAAGTACAAGACAAGGTACAAGAATTATTGGTTGGGTTGATCCACTATCACAAACATTTATGACAGATGAACCTGGTGGTGTATTCATATCTTCTGTTGATTTATTCTTTTCAACAAAAGACGCAAACATTCCTGTAACCGTTCAAATTAGAAATACGGTTAATGGTTATCCTGGAAGTAAAGTATTACCATTTGGTGAAGTTTCATTGAATCCATCTTCTGTAAATGTAAGTGCTGACGGTTCACTTAAAACAACATTTACATTCCCTGCGCCTATTTACATACAAGATAAAGTTGAATATGCAATGACGGTATTATCTAACTCAAATGATTACAATATGTATGTAGGTAGATTAGGAGAAACAAATATCGGTTCTAATAGAACAATATCTAAACAACCATATGCTGGTGTTATGTTCAAATCTCAAAACGGTTCAACTTGGACTGCTGAACAAAACGAAGATATGAAATTCACAATGAAAAGATGTGAGTTTAGTAATGTTGTAGGTACGGTTCATTTAGGAAGTAAAGAACTACCGGCACAAAATATTAGACAAAACGGATTAAGAACAACAAACGCTTCAAGTGTAATTAGAGTTTTCTTTCCAAATCACAATTTACACGATACAAATTCTGTGGTTACTATCTCTGGTGTTCCTAATGGTTCACACAATGGTATTGCACATACAGATATAAACGGAACATATAATTCTATTTCTAATATAACATTAGATAGTTTTGATATTACATCAGCAGGAACTGCAAATACTGATGGTGATATTGGAGGTACAGGAGTACTTGTTACCGGTAATAAACAATTTGATGTATTAAACCTAGGTGGTCTACAAACTATGACCGTTCCTGGTACAGGTATTGAACCATTTATTAGAACAACATCTAGTAAATCACTTCACGGTTCTCAAACACCATATTCATTAGTTGCTGAAGGTAATAGACAATCGGTTACATTAGTAGACGATATTTACTTTACTGCGCCACAAGCAGTTATGTCTGGACCAAATGAAACAACTAGAATGGCAGGACAAAAATCTTTCTATACTATTATGAAATTAACAACGACAACTAGTAAATTGTCTCCAGTAATTGATTTAGATAGAAGTAGTGTTTTCTGTATTGCAAATAGATTAAACGATCCAACTAGTGGTAATACACCTAACTATGTTGCTGAAACTTCTGCAAATGGTTCATCAACTGCGTCTCAATATATTACAAAACCGGTTACACTTATTAATAACTCAACTGCATTAGATATTAGACTAACACAAGTTGTTAGAGATTCTTCTAAAGTTGAAGTTTACTTTAGAACAACAAGTGCTGATGAAGTTAGAACTATTGGAGAGATTGACTGGACACCTTTCAATACTGGTGGGGTTGAAGACAATTCAGTTTCAAAATCTAAAGATGATTTTGATTTTAGAGAATATCAATATTCAAAAGAAAATTTAAACTCATTTACTGCGTTTCAAATTAAGATTGTATTAAAAGGAACTAATACTAGTTATCCACCAATCTTACGAGATATGAGAGGTATCGCATTAGCGATTTAATAATATGGCAAGATTCCTAAAAGTAGAAACTGAACAATATTTAATAAGAGATACGGAATCTGGAGGTATCATTAATACAAACTCAAGCGAATATGAGTTGTATATGAAAAGAAGAGAAATGAGAAAGTCAAGTGTTGATAATATGAAGTCAATGTGTAGAGAGATAAATACTTTAAAGGCAGAACTTTTTGAAATAAAAAGTTTAATAAAAAATATGTGTAAGGATAAAAAATAATGGCTGTAAGACAGGTAAATAGTACAGATAGTTTAGATAAATTAAGAATAGAATTTAACGCATTAGCGTCCTCAGACTTTGGTGATATTGCCACTCTGGATCCTACTTTATCTGCGACTTCTGTAATTGGTGCTGTTAACGAAATCAATAGTATTGCGATTGCAGCTGCTGGTTTTACATTAACAGACGGTACAAATGTTCAGGCGATTGCCTCTGGTAATACATTAACCGTATCAAGTGGTACAGGTCTTACGACTACGGTATCAAATCCAGATACACTAACAATCGGATTAAATACAAACTTAACTGGTCTATCAACAATTGATGTTGCAACAACAGCTGAGATTGCAAACATACAGATTGGTACTTCTTCAATTACTTCTGCAAGTGGTACAATTGATTTTGGTAACGAACAATTAAATACAACAGGTGGTATATCTGCCGGTGGTACACTTGTTGGTGCAGGATTAACAATCAATGGTGCTTCAATGTTATTTGAAGGACTAACAACAGACTCATTTGAAACAACTTTAAGAGTAGATGAACCAACACAAGATAATGTAATCACACTACCTAACGCTAGTGGTACCGTTATTACTACAGGTGATACAAATACGGTTACAAGTACTATG
>WLWG01003322.1_pt1 | contig 11070 bp, 8 predicted proteins | sample 6712871 | NCBI WGS metagenome assembly WLWG01 (sample SAMN12718693, study PRJNA515312) | sponge metagenome | isolation source: marine sponge | host: Mycale hentscheli | place: New Zealand: South Island, Marlborough, Capsize Point | collected 2003-05-01 | reverse complement strand
CCTTCCCAAAACTGTCAAGATTTTCAAGTGCAAGTGCCCACATCACAGTTGGCCTTCCACCAAGGACATCACCGGCAACTCGTCTGTCGTTCTCGAGATCTCCCTGCCAATCTTTCAAGTCGTTCAGCACCTGAAAACCAGTACCTACGTGCAAGGAGTAACGCGTGACTGATAACAGCTCATCCGGCTGTAATCCAGCCAGGCGAATACCCATCGCCACTGCCGCTTCGAATGCTGGGGATGTTTTGAGGCCATATATCTCTAACGATTCAGCCGAAGTCACCTCGGCATCGACGTCCCGCCACCATAATTCAGCCCCCTGTCCGCGTGCCAATCTCACATGTGCATCTGAGAGTATTCCCAACAAGTCACTACGAAGACTTGCAGGACCTTCAAGTCCAGCAATCAGGCGATATCCAGCACCGACAAGGTAGTCACCAATATTGATTGCAGCCGGAGTGCCGTGCTCAACATGGACAGTAGGTCGTCCGTACCGAGCCGCGTCGCCGTCCTCTATGTCGTCATGAACAAGTGACGCCTTATGAAAAATCTCGATTGACACAGCTGCTGCCCGAGCAGTCTCACGGCTTACAACAGGCGAATCAGCATCCTGCCTTCCGTCGATAAGATCAGCACGAAGGGCATCATACGCGGCGAGTGTGACGAATGGCCGCAGGAACTTGCCACCACGTCCCAGAAACTCACCAGCGAGGCGGGCCGTGACAGACAGCGAGCCTTTTGTCTCGCCCCCGTTAGCATCGTGATCACTGAAAGACGAGCCGAAACCGTCTCCGAGGTGATAACAATCTGCAAGTTTGGCAATTGATTCTTCAGAAAATAATTCGGAGGCCTCACGGAGCAATGGCAAATAGTCACCAACAGGTCCCGGCGAACCACCAGCGACACCAAGCAGACTCAATACCCACTCAACATCAATGCCTGCATTGAGAAGGGCTTGGTCGCAGGTACTCACTGTGTTTCCCGATTCATCAGCAAGTTGAAAAGGCACCGCTGCAACAGGAAAGGAAAACGCCGGAAGCATGCCGAAGGCTTTCTCAAGATCCTTTAATCTGGCAACTCCAAGAATACCCTGATATTGACCAGACATCAGACTGCCAATCGCTGTGGCAGCTTTTCTGGTTGAATCAACAACCCATCCACTGTCATGTGCGGCTGACCAAATCGTACCCATGCCACAACTTGGACCACACACTGCAGGACAATTTTCATCCTTTGATGAGTCTTGCGCAAGCGGGCAGTCAGGGAGTAGGAGTAGTCTCTGACCTGCAGCAGTGGAAGCAATACGATACCGCCATACTTCAGAGAGAATCGTGACCATCGTCCACCCGACAAAGGACACGTCTACATTTGCCCTCACGACGATCTCTTGAGCTTTTTTTCTCAGCCCATCGTGCAACTTAACGTCCGCAGGCAGTCCCTCGCATGACCACGAGGCAACCATATCAGCAGACAGGGCTCGGAGACGTTCTCGCATTTCCTTGGACGGCGGAATACGCTCGATCGCCTGAATGCCACCACTTAGGCCAGGAGCAGAATCCTTTGACGACTGGGAAATAGTTTGTTTGAGGGCCGAACGCATAGAAAACTCCTGAGGAATACTCTAACGATAACCGCAGATGCCGGGAAAAGGTAACGTCAAAAAGCTCTTACTTACGTGTTGGAGCCCATTAAACGGGTTTTTTACAAAACAGACGGGCGGATTTGCCAATCTATACGGGCCTGCCTTAACTCAGCCCCTCATTTATGACCAAAAACAAAATCTTCCCGATCGTGTCTATCAATCGAAAAAACGGTTGAGAAGGGAGTCCACCTGAAGCAATCCACTCCGTGTCAGCTGTGGAGACCTCGTTGTTTCGATGGGTTCCAAAAACCCTTGTCTGGCCAATTCGCTCCATGCTTCTGACCATTCGACAACTGGGTTTACACCAAATTTGTCGGAGAGCCGCACGGTGTCAACAGAACCTTTTTTGAGACCAAGCACCAACTCTCGAATAAGTAACTCTCGAGGCTTTGCTACCAAGCCACGACCAAGTGGCAATTCATGAGCATCAATGGCCTCCAGATAATCATCCCAATGGGTCTTATTTTGGTAGTGAATTCCTGATAGATGACCGAAACTGGCTACACCAAGAGCGACAAGATCACTGCCTTCCCACAACATATCCCGATAATGGAATTCCACCTCTTTGGGGTCTCGAACCAATGTATATGCGCTTGATATTGAATAGCCTGCTTCCACAAATCGATTAAAAGCCCAGTCTACCCAACCCCTTTTTGTGGGCCAGTCGGCTACTGGAGTTGCCTCACCGTTATCTTTACTACTTTTAACGAAGACTGTGTTGTATGGCAGTTCCATCTGATAGATCGTCAAGCTATCCGGAGCAAGACGAAGTGCCGTTTCAACCGTCTGCTGCCAGGACTCGGTCGTTTCCCCCACCATTCCGGCAATGAGATCAATATTTGTACTTGGAAATCCAGCATTCTGAATCCAGTCCCACGCACGAAAGATTTCATTCGAGAGATGTGCGCGTCCATTCGACTCCAGGATCTCGTCATCGAAGTTCTCAACGCCAAGAGACACTCTAGTAACGCCCAATTCCTTGAGGGCAGAAATTTTCGGCTCTGACAACGTACCCGGCTCACACTCGAAGGTGACCTCTTCCGCGTCATCCCATCCGAAACTTCTGTGTAGACCATCAACCAGACGTTCAAGTTGCTTCACACTAAGAAACGATGGTGTTCCACCACCAAAGTACACGTACTTTAATGCACGCCCTTGTATTGCCGTCTGATGGGCGACCATACGTGCCTCTTCGATGACTGCGTTGGAATATCGCTCAACATCAGATGCAGCGACATCGGTATAGACTCGAAAGTAACAAAACTTGCATCGCTTCCGACAAAACGGAATGTGTAGATAGAGTCCAAGTGCAGCATCGGTGGCCGGTGCTCCGAACGCGTCTTCCACTTGAGGGATAGCCTTCTCAGTCCAACGATCGAATGGCGGATAATTGGCGACGAAATAGCTGCCCGGTTCAGTTGTTTCAGCCATCAGTATATTTCTTTGTGTTCCTACGCAATGCGATGTTGAAGCTACGACGCCCTACATGCCTCGCGCCGCTAAAAGGTCATCAAAGTCCCGTAGATGATATTTTACCGAAGTTTTATCAAGAAGCCCGCATAAACTTCTTAGAGCAATTCCCATCCCGTCTGGACCACTCGTTCCACCAAATTGCCCCCCACCGCGAACGTGTGGTTCGAGATCAAGAAAGACACCAGGGATTCCTCGCCGTTTGAGACGTCGTGTCAGTGAAGGAAGCATTTCTTTAAGATCTTTTAGTATTTTGACATGGCCGCCCGCTCCACGATCTGCTGGAACAAAATGGGAAAGCAGATCCTCGTTCACATGGTTACCACGCATCGATGCTGTCACTTTTCGATAATCTTTAATGTGCACCCAACCAAGACCAGGCTTCATAGCTTCCCACTGATTGAAAACCTGTGGGGTTGAAAATCCCTGAACAAGAAGATTCGCTGCATCAAACACGAGCACCAAAGCTGGGTGGTTTACCCGGCGATGAATCTCAGCGAGCAGATCACCGTTTTGGCCAACAAGATTTGCCTCCACCTCGAGACCAAATGTCAGATCTGACCGATGGCAGCACTCTGCAATTTGCCCGATCTGATCAACAGCCTGCTCCAGGTATGCTTCTGGAGCTTCACCCCTCGGTGGGTAGAATGAAAATCCACGAATGAGTTTGGTTTCAAAAGCATGAGCTCTCTCGCATACCTTTGCGACATCTTTCTGTAGATATTTCTTGAAGGGAGTAAACTTGTTTTTTGTTCCATCGGGTCGATCAACCAACTTCACTTTTCCGATTGGTGATGCGATTGATGCAACGTTTAGACCAAATCTGTCTTCTAAGTGTCTCACCTTTTGGATCTCACCTTTTGTTAGATCCATTACATTTTTGATGCCTTTACCGACATTGATAAATCGAAGACTGTAATACTCGAGGCCTAATGCTGCCATCGCCGTAAATTGCTCTACGGCCGTTAGATCAAAGGCAGATTCATCAGCGAGTGCGGAGAGAAGAACATGGCGAGATGATCGTGGCATTACGGCAGAATATCCTGGAGGAAGGTGGAATGGAACGTGTGGACTGAACGAACACTATCTCTCTGCGGGAAAGGGTTCATTTTGCAGCTGAAAGATGCTGGCCATCCGGTTGCGAAATGGTGATACACGACGAAATGCCACCGCGAGGAGTAAATTGAGCGACAAGGGTGAAGTGTTTTGGCTCAAGCACAGCTACTAAATCTTCAACGATTTGGTTGCTGACATTCTCATAAAATATTCCCGCATTCCTATACGCCTGCAGGTATAATTTCAGGCTCTTGAGTTCGACACATCGATCACTTGCGATATAGCGAAAAGTGAGTGTGCCGAAGTCAGGATGGCCGGTTTTTGGACATACAGACGTAAATTCTGGACACACAATTTCGATCAGGTAATCACGTTTGGGAAACTGGTTTTCAAATGTCTCGAGGATGTCTCGAGAGGGCTTTGGATCAAGCTTTGTGTTGATAGTATTCATAAAAGGAATTGTGCCATGAACAAAGCGTCTCGGAAAGGCGAGGCTATAGTTCTCCTTTCAGGTGGGCTTGATTCGGCAACAACTGCGGCATGGGCACTCGCAGAAGGGTACTCAGTTACAGCGATTTCATTTGACTACGGGCAACGGCACCGAATTGAATTGCAGGCCGCGAAGGCTATTGCAAGTGATCTCGGAATTTCTGATCATGTCACGCTAGCGATAGATTTAGCTGCATTTGGTGGCAGTGCGCTTGTCAATCAATCAATTGCCGTACCAAAAAATAGAAGTGAAGATAGTATCAGCAATGGAATACCGGTGACATATGTACCGGCCCGCAACACAGTGTTTCTATCGCTTGCTCTGGCACTTGCAGAAACACGCAATGCCTCTGCAATTGTTCTTGGAGTGAATTCTATTGACTACAGTGGGTATCCGGATTGCCGGCCTGAATTCCTAAATGCTTTTGAGGCTTTAGCCAACTTGGCAACCAAATCAGGAGTCGAAGGAACTCACCTTGCAGTAGTGGCACCACTCGTATCGCTTACAAAGCCTGAGATTATTCGCTTAGGGCTTTCGCTTCATGTTGACTATGGACTGACAACGAGTTGCTATGATCCAAAAGAAAACGGGCAAGCGTGTGGAGAATGCGACTCATGCCTCATCCGAGCAGCGGGTTTCGCAGCAGTGAACATACCTGACCCAAGGGTTACAAACTTCATACCCTCAAAGGAAACAAACTGTGGTTCAGATTGCTGAGTTGTACCCATCGCTACAGGGTGAGGGCCGGCTTGCAGGAACACCCAGTGTCTTTGTTCGAACAAGTGGCTGCAACCTACGATGCACCTGGTGTGACACCCCGTTTACGTCGTGGAAACCGACTGGCACGAACCGAACTGTCAGTAGCTTGGTTGAAGAAATCATCAAACACGGCCTCAAGCACGTTGTGATCACAGGCGGTGAGCCATTTCTTGCTGCAGATATTCATGTTCTCTGCGACACTTTGCAGCAAGAGGGTCAACATATCACTATCGAGACTGCAGCGACCTTGATACCAGCCGAAGGACCACCAGCAGCAAACCTCATGTCCTTGAGCCCAAAACTACGGTCTTCGACTCCCAGTGCAGAAACCGGATGGAAACAGAGGCATGAAAACCGCCGTCGTCGGGACGACATTATTCAACTCCTTCGGGCGACACCGAACCAAATCAAATTTGTCATCGACTCTCCTTCTGATTTGGATGAAGCCGTTTCATGGCTCCAGGATCTGGATATTCACCCACATTCAAAGGAAGCTCGACATATCTACCTTATGCCTCAGGGCGTGACGCAACCACAACTTCAGGAAGAGGCCATCTGGCTTGAGTTAGCCTGTAAAAAACTCGGTTTTCAACTCTGCCAAAGACACCACATCACATGGTTTGGCAACACCCGAGGGACGTAGAATACTGTTACATCCAAAACATGTCAGACAGGCTTCGGTGGAGCGTGTCCACGTGGACCGAAAGTAAGCACAGTCGCTGCTCCAACGCCCACAATCAAAATGCCTGCAAGAAAGAACGGGCTCAACGCAGATGTCGGAGTAGGCGATAAACTCAGTGTGGTAAGCGTATTGATCACTGGTGCGCAACCGAACACTACTGGCATAACCGTAAATGGTTTGCCTCCACAGGCAAAGGCAAGAATTGTTCCCAGAGCACCAATAGCACCAAGAGAACCCGCAGCGGTACTCCAGGCAACTCCAACAAGACTCCAACTGCCTTTATCACCGAGTGGCTGGAGGAGCGAAAGCGGCACAAGAACCGCAATAAGGAAATAGGCTATTCCGATACATATTAAAGGCCGAAAGCGACTTCCTCCCATCGCTGCCTGGCCTTTATGGAGAACGGGACCATAGACCCCCCAACTTAAAAGCGCCAAAGAAACAGCTAGGAGTATCTCAATAAACCGTTCTGCTTTCTTCTCGACAGCAACAGCCTCACTGCTATCGACCTGAACTGCTGCAGTCACTTGTGGCGCATCGGGCTTGGAATGTACTTGAGGCTTGAAAATCAACACGGTGACGGCACCAGTAATCACAAGAATGAGTCCAGCAAGAAAAGGTGCCTTCAACTGATCAAAAGATTTATTGAGATACGCGCTCGTAAGCGTATTCACAACAGGTGCTCCACCGAACACAAGGGGCATCACATAAATCGGATTACCTCCAGCAGTAAGCGCAAGAATGACTCCTAATGCCCCAAGGGAGCCGGCCACACCCGAAAGCATGCTCCATAGAACACCTTTCGACGTCCAACTGCCTTTTTCTCCCGCTCGCCACAGCAATGCTACAGGCGCAATCACAGCAATAAGAAAATATGCCAGCCCTACGCAGACAAACGGTCGCAATGCTGATTGCATTGAATCCCGTCCAAAATGGAGGACTGGTCCGTACACACCCCAACAGATGGCTGTTAGAGCAATGGCTGCGAGCATACCAAAGACATGAGTCATTCAATGTTCTCCAAATTCGACGGATGGGCTGCACCCATATGAGAAACCATATCCAGCAGCTCACCTGTTGCATGTGCTACATCATCAACAGAAAGCCCTACCATACAGTCATGATGCTCCAGTGGACAGATGCGCTGCCCACACGGTGAACAAGGCAGTTCTTTTCGTAGTTCTATAAGATTCTTGTGGTCTGACATTCCAAGCCGTGGATCCATAGGGCCGTGAAGAACAACCGTTGGCGTTCGGAATGCAGCAGCAATGTGACGGGGGCCACTATCCGTCGTAATTACAATAGACGCACGACGCAACAACGCTTTCGATAATCCAAATGGAAGTTTATCAACATCGGCAAGGCTTCGCACTCTCGAATCATTAAGTGATAACTCAAGAGACCGAGCATCATCGCGTTCACCAGGTCCACAATGGACAACGATCCGGCCATCTGGATACGAATGGAGTAATTGCCTTGCGAGAGAAACAAACCTTTCCCCCCCCCACGATTTAGCCGGGCCATAGGCAGCGTTATCATTAAATACAAAGAGTGGCTGGCTATTGCTTTGAGTCCAACCTTCAAAGAACTGTGACATTAATGAGTCCATTAACTCTTCATCCTTTGGCAGAGTTGCCAACTCAAGCTCCAAGGGTTGCCTCGGTATGCCTATTTGCTCAGCAAGATCCATCGAGTGCTGTGCTGTTGACATGACTTCAACCTGCCAACCATCCCGGATAGGGAAAAGAGGATCCGTTAGAAGGAACCTTCTTCCGTGCCGAGCATAGCCAACCCGTCTCCGACATCCACCCCACCAGGCAAGAGCCGCTGACGATAGAGAATTTGGAACAAGAAGTGCGATATCCGGACGATCAGAACGCAATGCCGATGCTGCCTGCTGAAAACTCGATTCCTGCTTTTTGCTATGGCGATCGTATGCAATGAATTCATCAAACCAATTCGTTCCAGCCAAAACATCCTGAAACAATGGTTTCACAACTGCAGTGAGTTTGGCGCCCTTACCAAAATGCTGTCTGACTGCACGGATCATGGGCGTCGACATAACAAGATCACCGACCCATCGCGGCAGTATTATTGCGATATGCATTGGGACTAAACGTTCCTTACGAGCCATTCCTAAATAAGGCGTTTTCTCTGATACCACGAACGCCACCCTACCGCTTACCATACCCATGATGCAAACGGGATTCAGGACCTGTTATTCACTCAATGGTCGATTGGCAACAGGCAACCACAAGCCTGCAGTTAGGCTTACAATTGTACCTGCGACAAATGTTCCTCCTGCTGAAAACAGCAGCCAGCCCCATGGAAGAGACTGCTCTGCACCACGTGTGAAAGGAATCGCAGCCAAAAAACCACTCATGCCACCTAAGAGAATACCGAGTGCAATGAGAATCATTGATTCAAGCCACAGTACCATTCCAAGCCGCCTTCGCCTGAATCCCATCGCAAGCAGAATGGCGAGCGTGTTTCGTCGCTCAAACACCCCTTGAATTGCAACTCCAGCAACTCCCACGGTACCAAGAAAGAGGCCGAGGGTTCCGAGACTTTGAAATCCAGCAAGAAATGTGTTCTGCACTGCGAACAGACGGCTCAGTCGATCTTGTGTAGTCTCCAAGCGGACGCCGAAATCTGCCCAAGCAGCCGCTAGCGACTGCTCGGTTTGGTCTCGACTCACAGACTCAGTGACGTCTGCGTGTGGGTTTCTTGGCATATCGACCAACGCCATGGCGTATCCGCTCTGCAAGGGAAATACCCGCGTGAAATCACTCTCTCCAATGAGAACCAGTCCTTGCAAAATACTCGGTTCAAGTAATCCAACTATGCGACACCGAACTCCATCTTGTTGCGCACCGGAAACAACATCTTTTGATATTGTGCCGCTCGCAGGATCCAATCTCACAATTGATCCAAGCCCTCCTAATTTCAAAGCCCACTGAGAAGTCGCCGCGTCAACAACAATTGGAATTTCTCTATCTTTCGTTTCGGACTTTTGCAGCAGATGCCATGGACTCTTTTGATCATCGCGTAGCGCAATGTGATCTAGAAAGCGGAAGCCGCCTCGGTCAAGAAATGAATCCGGTAACCCAACTACACGTGGATTCCTCGTTGCAAAAAGATTTGAACAATTCGCATCATCACCTTGATTGGCACGAAGAAGCACAATGGTTGATTGCTCAAGAAGTTCACATTGGTTTGCATTGAGACTAAGAAGTTTGCTTACCGACGGAATACTTGGGTTGAGGCTCGTAGGATTGGCGAATTTCGCAACATGTGTCCACCCACCTGTTGGAGAGTTCCGTTTTCCGCGGTCTCCTGAATCTACCAACTCAAAACCCGATACAAACACAATGAGAAACTCGGCAAGACACACCATGAGAACTACGGACAGACTTCGAAATGGACGCCGCAATACATTCCGTCCAGCGAGTCCAATAAGCGAACTGACTGCTCCCCATGGACGGATCCAAGAAGGGAGGCACGCAAAGCCAGCAACGGAGCCGTGAAAAAGTCGTAGAGGGGGTTGGACACCTGTTCTTAGCGCCGCTGTAAAGACAGCAGCCATGGCAATACAGACCGTCATTGTCGCTCCGAAAAAAAGCGTCGTTATGCTTGGGGTCGCCATAGTAAAAATAGTGGCTGCCTCACCTTCAATTCCATTCGACCATGCTTCACCCAACTGCACCAAGAGCACCTGCGACCACAACGGACTCAAAAATGTACCGACAAGAACACCAAGACAAATGGGCACTCCTGCAACGGCAATAAGCACCTTGGCAATTCGTCTTGGACGCCACCCAATTGCTGCAAGCACACCGAATGTCCGATGCTGTGAGGAGACAAGAAGTCCAAAACATAGCCACAACAGAATAATCGCAGCCAGAACAAGAAAACTGGAAAGAGTTAAAAAGAGCATGCCAAACGGCGTTGACCCTTTCGCAGCAGCATTTGCACGGGCAGCCAAGGGGCGAATTACCAAGCCCACAGATTGTGGCGGGACAGCAGCAGCCAGGCTGACAGCAAGCTCGTCCAGTTTTTCCTGTGAGAGGGACGGAAGGTGCCACGCTGTTGTTTTACCAAAGCGACTTCCGGCTATCTCACGAGCCCTTCCAAGAGGCATAAACATCTTGGGCGCTGACCCATATTGCTTCCAATATTGATCATCTTCGTCATGCGGTGCAGTTGTACGAACACGTTCTCGTTCAAAAGGGAAGGGGGGATCCCAGTCTGCAATCGATTCTTCATCAGTCAAACCTTTGACCGAAGGCACAACATCCTCGGATTTTGCCAGGCCACTCATTGCCGCAATTCCAGCCACGCGACACTGATAAATCCTTTCAGTCACACTGCCATGAATTGTTTCCGGCACAAATGAACGAAAACTTATTTCATCCCCAACAGAAACCGGACTTCCTTGCGCGGCCAGATCATCAGCAAGCCAGCTGTTGATAACGACTTCGTCCCCAGAAGGCATTGGCAATAATTTTCCATTTCTATCAACAAGATCACCCACTGGATGAGATGTGCTTTGGATTCCAAGAACAGTTGAATACGGAACCCGTGCCGTCGCTGCTTCACTTCCTCCGTAGATCTCATTTGCAAGAAACACAAGCGACGGCACTCCTCCCAAGTCAGCCATCGCATCTTGTGCTGCAGCGTCTACCGTTTGCTCAAGAACCATCCTCCGACTCGTAAGGCCTACCCATACGCCGTCTGGGTCACGCATAAACGAAAATCCAAGATCAGCCAACGAAGGCTTTAAACATTGACTCAAAATATCATCAAAACTTTGGTGACAGGCGTCTCCTGCAAGAAGAATTCCATTTCTTTTATCGGACCATCCAAGAAGCTCTTCAGCAAGAGTCAGAGAAACCAAGGCAACGCCAGCGGGTGGCTCAGTTGAGGATAGCGAAAAGTCTCCGACACTCCCGGGGGGTAAAGTAGCAGTAA
>WLWG01003321.1_pt1 | contig 11077 bp, 32 predicted proteins | sample 6712871 | NCBI WGS metagenome assembly WLWG01 (sample SAMN12718693, study PRJNA515312) | sponge metagenome | isolation source: marine sponge | host: Mycale hentscheli | place: New Zealand: South Island, Marlborough, Capsize Point | collected 2003-05-01 | reverse complement strand
ACTAACGCAAGGGAGCTAGTAGTCTAATAAAGTATTAACACAATATATAGTATTTTACAAATCAAATGGAGTTGGTTTCTTAGAAAAAGTTCTTGTGTCAAGTGTTATAGGATTTACTTTTATCTTATTATTAAACATCATTTTATCAATAATATTTTGGACAGTCCAAGCACCAAACCTAAGATTGTTGACTATCCAACGCATCTGATTAGCAGAGAGCATTCCAGAACTAAAGTCGCTTTCTATCTGTAAAACTATTTCAATCTTCTCAGGGGGGGTGTAGGTGTTCTTATAACTTAATTGTAAAGGTTCATTATTATAGTAATATATATCCTCATTCATTTTTTAAAACCTTTAAACCCTTTATTAGTATTGTTATTATAATTATTGTTTTTACCTTTATAATGTTGATTAATTTTTGGGTAGTCTGGTTGCTTAGATTTTGACATGGAAACTGCCCTAATTTTGGGTAATCTAATAACATATCTGTTGGCACTTGATAACCTGTGAATAAGTAAGTATCCATTATCAACAAGGTCTTTTTTTGCCTTTTGTAAAGTATTTAAAGAAACCCCTAATTTGCTTGATAAATTTGAATTTCTTAAAATTCTGTAATTTTCCGATAAACTCCTAATATAGCAGAATAATATCTTAGCTTCATTAGATAATTTTTTATCATATATTAATTGATTTGGGATCATAGAGAACCCTTTTTTAGTCTTTTCCATTCCTTTAATTCCTTCCTTGCTAGACCTCTATAATATACCCAAATTTTAATCAATCAGAACATTTAGCGAACATAAATATTTATACAATCTTAGCTTTTATAGTTTGCATAATAGTACAAAAGTTGTATAACTATTGAATGAAAAACAAATCAACAAAAGAAAGAAACACAATGAACAAAGACAAATTAAAAGAAATACATACTAAAAGATTCTTAAATGCAAGATTTAAAGAAGTTAGTTTTGATAATCAAAACAACCTTCAATTTTTCTTAGCTGATTATGATCTTAACGGAAAAAGAATAATTGAGGGTAAGTGCTTCACAAATAAATCTTTTAATCATAAATGGTATTACAGATTTAAAGACTTAGAACAATTTAATAAAACTTGTTTAAATTCTATATCTAATAATAATGAAGTTAAGCAATGGAAAGAGGAAAGAAAAGAAAAAGCTAAACAACCTCACACTTTATCAATTGGAGATATTTTATATTGTTCTTGGGGTTATGACCAAACACAAGTTGATTATTTTAAAGTAAAAGAAATACTGGGTAAAACAAAAATTAAAATTGTTGGTCTTGGTACTTCTTTAACTGATGATGGCTACCATGATAAAGCAACTCCAAGTGATGAGATTGGCAACAGTTGGACAAGAAAACAATACTATTGCGAAACAGATAAAAAATGGAAAACTAAGAATATAGAATTAGTTAAATTTGCTAAATCTAATAATTCTGTAAAAATATCTTCTTTTGCTTATGCTTACAAATGGAATGGTCAAGCAAAGTATTCAACAAACTCTTTAGGAGGTCATTAACACAGATCGAAACTTGGGGGAGCAATCCCCCTTGTCTTGAGGTTACTCCTCAACTGATGAGATCAGAAACTAGAAGAAAGGTTGAACAATGGAAAAAGGAACAAAGCAAGATTTAGAAATGCTTATAAATGATTTAGATAATTTTTATTCATATAGAGGTAAAAATTTTTTTAAATTATTAGAAGAAAATGAAAGAATAGATTTTGAAGATAGGATTTATAACCTATATAATGATCTTCAAGATAGAATGGACGAAATAGAAGAAGAAAATAAAATCTAACAAGGGGGAATATTGAAAGCTAAAGAATACAAATCAATAATTAATATCTTAGAGTCTAAAAACAAGGGAAAGCAATTTTTCAGTTTTCAAGACTTTGAAGACGCAGAGATTAGGAAAAAGGAAGTAATTTTGCCTTTACCTAAAAAATACTTTAATAATATAGTTAAACTTATAAAGGGGGAGAAATGAGTAAAGAAGAAAAAATATATTATTCTGATTTAACAACTTTAATTGATGTTTGTTACAGTTGCTCAAGTCAAAATATAGTTGTTAGTAATCATAATGATGATGGTAGAGAGTCATTTTGTAAAGATTGTGGCAGCGAAGATATTGGAGCAGAATTTCCAGAAGATTTAATTTAACAAGGGAGATAAATGAACAGAAAAGAAGAACTAGCATATAGAAAAAAACATAAATTTGAAAATAAATACGCCAAAGGAATTAAGTTAGATGCAAGAACTAAAGGCTGTTGCTATATAACAATGAAAACTAATAATGGTGATTTAACTGTATATATAGACTCTATGGATGGCTTAACAGATCCGCCAATGGTTAGTGCTTGGATGTTTGGTAGAAAAACTAAAACAATATTAGTAAAATAATGACAAGAAATAAATTTGGTTTGCCTTTGATCTATGATTTTAATATAGCTTTAAGGGATAAAAGAAGAATAAGGAACTTAGAATATATGAAATGGAACTGTCCTAAAGGTTGGGAAAGTCTTTGGAGCAATAAATTACATCAATTAAAAAAGAATATAAATGAAAGAAAAAATAAAACTCTCAACTGAAATAGAAAAAGAAAAACTATTTATACAAACTTTCAAGAACATCATTGAAGGCTCAAGGTCTGTCAATGGTGTTACTTGGAATAGAATTAAAAACCTAAAAAGAAAGGATCAAATAGAATGCTTGAAGGCACTGAAATAAATGATTTAAAAAATGTTAAAATTATTTATGTTGGATTAAAAGGTTATCATACTCAATATAAAATAGAAAATTTAGATTTATTGGAAGAATATAGAAAATCTAATGTAATGACAAAAAAAGACATGGCTAAAGTTATAGGTATAAGTTTAAGACTTTATGAAAGTATTAGCTATGGAAACAACGTAAGCACTAGATGTGCAAAAAAATTAAAGGAGTTTTTAAATCATGCTTGAAACAATTATCGCAATAGAGATTGCATTACTTATTTTTTATTATGCAACCAATTAATAAAATGAAAGAACTTGTATATTTCATTAAGTTAAATCCAAATTTAAACACAGGATTTAATCAGTTTAACTATGTAAAAATAGGCAAATCTTCGTCTATAGAGGGTATTAAAAGAAGAATTTCAGGATTACAGGTAGGATCACCTTTTAAATTGGAATTCTTAGGTTATATAGAGGGATCTGAAAGATATTTCCATGATTATTTTAGTGCTGCAAGAGTTCAGGGTGAATGGTTTATTTATGATACTATAGCATCCAAGATTAAATCATATAATTTAATTAATTTTAATGAACCCTTAAAAACAAAAAATTATATTCCTTATGTTTTAAATTATGGAAAATTAAAAGAAACTAGAGTAATTCCCTTTTTATCAAGAGCATTATCAAAACTTTTTATTCTTTATGATGTCCAATGTAAAACTAGAAAAGAAATAACAAACGATTATTTTGGTTCTACAATTAATCCTGGAGATAGATATTTTAATATTAAAGATGATCCTTACCAATGGAATGGAATTTATTTAACGATTACTAATGCTTATAAATTTTATTGTATGTTTAAAAGTATGATTTATATGCGTAATACTAAATTTTATTATGATAAGAGACATATAGATATTAAAGAATCATTAAAAGAATTGAAAGAAATTTGGCAAGATGAATTTAAAGATATTATTTTTGATGAAAAAAAAGGGGAAGTTGTAAAATTATATGATTGATAAAATTAATTGTAAAATTTGTCATAATCTTTTTAAGCCTAAAACAATTAAATCTATTTTTTGTTCAAGAAAATGCAGTTTGTATTCTTACAATAGATCAGAAAAAAGAAAATTAGTTAATAAAAAATATAATAAGACAAAAAAATGTAAAGATAACCAAAGGAAAAGGTCTAAAAAATTATGGAAAAAAATAAAATTAGCTAGAAAAATTAAAAAATTAAAATTTAAAAATAAAAAACAAATAGAACATTTAAAAAAATTTAATAAATATTTATTAAAAATAAGTAGAGATCAAAAAAAATATAGAAGTAATCCAGAAGTTTTAAGAAGAAAAAAAATATCCGATAAAAAATATTATTCTAATCCAAAAAACAAAATTAAAATAAAACTTTACAGAAAAAAATATTTAAAAACAAAAGAAGGGAAAGCAAAAATGGTAGCAAGAATGAATAAAAGGAGAGCAGCTAAATTAAATGCAATAGTTTCTTGGACAAACCTAGAAAAAATAAAAGAAATATATAAAAATTGTCCTAAAGGCTATCATGTGGATCATATTATACCTTTAAACAATCCTATTGTTTGTGGTCTTCATGTTGAAAATAATTTACAATATTTAACTGCTAAACAAAATGTAAGTAAAGGAAATAAACTATTATATGACAGATAAAACTAATATCTATGGAGATTATAGGATCTGCTGCAAGTGTGGAATAAAAGCGGATGTAGTTGAAAATGGTAATGATTTATGTGCTAGTTGCTATTTCAAATTTCATACTAATACAACTATTGAAGAATATGAAAAAAGAACTAATGAACTAAATCAAGCAAGAAGGAATAAATATGATAAAAGTTAAATTAGAAGCTAACGAAGTAGAACTAGCCTTAAATATTGCCTCTAAAAGGTACATAGGCAACCTTAGAATGGGTAAAACCTTTTCTTATGGTTACACCAAAGGAATCAAATCACAGCTTACTGATGGGGTTCTGGGTGCTTTAGGTGAGGTGGCTTATGCAAAAGCAACAAACTCTTTTTATAATGGATCTTATTCAGATAATAACCAATTCTATTTAGACTCAGACTTTCAAAACAACATAGAAATTAGAACTCAAGAAAAAAAAGATTATAACTTTTTATTAATAAGACCTGGAGAAAAGAAAGGTAAATATTTTTTAATTTTGAAAGATAATGATAAAGATTTTAATTTTACGATTATGGGTTTTTTAATTTATAATGATGATCTTCCACCAGAAAAATTAACTGACTTTGGTTATTCACATAGACCACCTGCATATAAAATAGAATTAAAAGAATTAAACCCTAGACTAGAATAATATTTGTATAATTTATTGACACAGTTTGTATTAATTAATAATAAAGCATTATGAAAACAATCGGAAAAGAATGGAATAGAAAAGAAGAAGGCGGAGCATTTACAGCAGATCATTTATCACCAAGTCAATTAAATAAAAGTTTAGATATTTGGTTTAATGATTATGTAATCTTAACCGCAGAACAAAGAAAATCTATGCTTGGGAATTTAAATATGGATATTGGTGGAATTGTAGGTCAAGCAGTTCAAGACCTTATCGTTCATAAATTAACATTAGAAGAAGTTATGAAAGGAAAGAAATGAATAATAAAATAATGCAAGACCTTGCAATATTACAAACAGAAAATAGAAAACATAAAGAACAAGTTAAAATTTATGTTAAAAAATTGTTAGATAGAGATAGTGAGATTAAAGATTTAAAAGAACAATTAAACAACTTAGAACTTAAAGAAAAAATGGTTGCTAAGAATAAAAGTTATTTAGAACTTAAGGCTCAAAAAGATATTGAACAAATTGAAGAAAACAAAAAACTAAAGAAAGGAAAAAATGCCGACAAAAACTCAGACGACAGAAGAAAAAAGTAAGGGAGGATTTAAAGAAAGAAGGAAGGAGTGCTTAACAAGTGCTAGTCAAATTCCAACTGTTGATATTAAAGGTAAAAAATATTCTACAGTTAATGAAAGACACAGACATCTTTTACAATATTTTCCAGAAGCTAGATTTAATGAAGAAATATTATTTCATGATAATGACAGAGTTGTTGTTAAAACAGAATTATATATTTCTGATACTATTTATGCAGTTGGACATGCAGAAGAACAGAGAAATGCTAACTTTATAAATAAAACAAGTGCTATGGAGAACTGTAGTTCAAGTTCTTTAGGAAGATGTTTAGCTGCCTTTGGTCTATCAGGTTCAGAGTATGCTAGTGCAGAAGAATTAGTAAATGCCTTAAATAATCAAAAGGGATCTACTCAACAAATTTCAATTAAAGATACAATTAAAAAGCAAACAACCGAAACTAAGTTGACAGCTTTGTATTCCAATTGGAAGAAAGAAAATGATTCATTAGAAGAATTATTTAAAAAACAAGAAACAAGCATTAAAACCAATGGAGGAACAAATGCAAAACAACAATGGTAATGCCAAACAAAAAGATTGGGTACTATTTCAATACGATGCAAATAATGAGAAAGCTATTAAGATAGATTTTTCTGGTAATGTTAATTTAGACAATTCTAATAAGGGAACTATTCTTGGAGTCAAAGGTCAATCAAGAGATGGAAATACTAAGTTTATAAAAGTATTTGCTCAAGTAGGTGTATTGTTTAGATCAGACGATGGAAAATTTACTGGAGAAATGAATTACTCTGAGGCAGGTGGACATAAAGGTTTAATAGGATGGTTAAACGAACAAGGAACTATTCTTTCTGGTTATAAGAATGAACCTAGACCTAAACAAGATAAACCTCAAAGCAAAGAAATTCCTTTTTAATTGAAAGTAATTTTTTTATTTATGTTTTTTGTAGATGGAACTATTGAGAATATCGTTTATCCTTTTGATAGTTCCTCTATAAATTGCTTCAACAGATTAGAAAAGGTTACAACAATAAATTATTTACCTAAAGGAGTTAGGTATAAAGGAAAACAAGTAGCTGCTTATTGGTGTAAAGATAATGAAGGAAATTATGTCAGATAATGTAAAGTTTATAAGTGAGATGGAAAGATTATTAAAAGAAAAACAAGATGATTATGGACAGTTTGACCATACCTCTTATGTTATGTCAGGAATTTTAGAAAAATACTTATCAGTTTATAATGATTGTGAGGTTAAAGTACCTTTAAAAATGTTTGGTATCTTTATGGTTTTTTTAAAACTTTGGAGAGTTATGCAATCAGAAAATTATAAAAAAGATAGCTTTGATGACATCAATGGCTATGCAGAATTACTTAGAAGGTTGGTTCAAAATGAAGAAAAGAGGTAAACGACCAATGACACCCAAAATGCTTGAGCTATTGCAATATATTAAAAACTATAGTACAAAACATGGATATATGCCGACATTTTTAGAAATGGCTAATGAAATGGGTTATAAAAGTAAAAATTCAATTAGTTCGCTAATTGAAAAACTAGAACAAAGAGATGAACTTAAAAGAGATTACTCTGGTTACAGTAGGAACATAATTCTAAATGGTTAAAGTAATTAAAACATCTAACTTAGAATTAGCAGTTGACTTTGAAGAAATTTTTGATGGTGCAACAGTAGAAGAAGCTACGACAAAAGCATACAATCAGAAAATGCCTAGTGAGTTTGCAAAAGCAAGTATCACCGATAACAAACTTATTAGTGCAAAAATTAAACTAATCGGTGAGGAGAATGATGAGCTTAAGAAATAGCAACATTAGATTGTACAATAAGCTAGATAAGGCACATAAGAAAGTTTTTAGTGCCAAAGATAAGGGAAGGCAATGTGTACATACTCTTAAGGCATTCAAGGAATACAATCAATTATTCCGAAGAATTGTTGAACAAGAGAACAAAGATGCTAGATTTTTATATACTTAATTAAGTATATATAAAAAGTTGCATAAGCACTTAAGGGATTCTATACTCTAAATTAAAGGAAGGAAGACAATGAGACTATCACCCAAAGCTAAAAAGAACCATGAAGAAGATAATGCGTTCTATATTCATCTAGGTAAAAAAATAAGACAAGCAAGAAGAACTAAGGTTAATGAGTTTACTGGTAAAGAAACAATTATACCTCAGACTAAAGTTGCTAATGCACTCAAGACAACATTTCAACAAATTGGAAAGTATGAAAAAGGTGAAAACCGAATACCAGTTGTTAATCTAATTAAGATAAGTAAATTTTTAAAAAAACCATTAAGTTATTTCTTGGAAGAATATCAAGAGTTAGATGTTGTTGCAGAAGAATTTAATATGGCTTTTCAAATAGAAAGTGAAAAAATTCAGGAAGGTAAGTAATGTTTGTTCCTGTTCAAGAAAAACTAAATAAGCTAGTTGCACTTACTCCTGATGACCAAGAAAAATTAAGTCATTATAAAAGTATAGTACCTGCTATGATTGCCAATTGTCATAAGGCTCACCAATCTATTCCAGGTTGGGAGTCTTGTAAGCCAGAGATAGAAGCCTTTAAATGGTTTGATGGTATCAATATTCCTGTACATGGTTACATAGATTTAAAAGGGGATAAGGTTATTATTGAGGATAAGTGCAAGATGCCTAGAAGGGGGATTGTCAAGAAAGATGGTACTAGGTCTTGGTTTCCAGGTAAGTTACCTGACAGACCTTCACCATACAATCTGCTGCAAGTTGATTTTTATTGGTCAGTATTTGAAGTTCCTGTTTATCTTTGTTATGTTAATGAGAAAGAGTTTAGAGTCTATCATGCAGATAATTGTGATGAGCTTAAACCAGAGAATATTAAAAAAAGAATACCTAGAATAATTCAAAGAGCTAAAGTTAGGCAGAACTTAATGAAGATCAGTAATGATCCAAATGTTCTTAAAGATTATATCCAACCAGATTTTACACATATGTTTTGGAATAATGATGCTGATGAGAATTATCTAAAGAATGCTAAGAAATTTTGGGGATATTAATTACCAATCAAAATTAGATTTAACTGGTGGATTGTTAGCACAATTATAATGTGCATTTTGATATTGATATTTATTTCTTACTAATCTTCCAATTGGAATAAATGAATCTTCTGAGGTCATAGATTGATTGCAGTATTTACATTTACCTACATCAACTATCTTTTCTTTTCTAACCCAAGTTTTTTTTGGCACAGCTTTCCCTTTACCCCTCCGTCATACCCAGTTGACTAGCAACTACACCTAATAACAATTATGATCTTTTCTTTTTCTTAGCAGTTTTCTTAGCTCTTTTCAGAGCCTTATCAGATACAGTACCTTTGCCTGGTTTACTTTTGCCAGATTTCTTGGCTTTGTTCATGTAATAGTACAAACCTTTTTTTACAGTTCTACCATCTTTAGTTTTGTGATAACCTTTTTTCATTATTTCTTCTTCTTATATTTTTTTTTCTTAGCTTTCTTAGCTGCTGCTTTACCCTTTTTTGTATAAGGATATTTTTTTCCGTTTACCATTGGCATATTATTTTCTCCTGTTGTTTTTTCTACCCATATACCAATCACCAGGCTCATAGTCCCATCGTTTACCATGATGACCTCTTAGATCGGCATATAACATTCTAGCTTTCACTATGAATTTTAAAATACTTTTTACCATTTTTTACAAGACCAATACCTTGCACTAAACACATCTTTTGCAGACTCACATCTGTGTCTTGCTCTAAAACTTTTTCTAGCTTTAGGATTTGATTTTCTAATTTTCATACTAGCGTCACCAAATCTAATTATCTTTTCTTTACCACCTTTACAAGCCTTGACTACAAACTTTTTGCCACCCTGAACTTGTCGTTTAGGTGTATTGCATTTCATTTTAGCTTTGTTTATTGCCATGTCTTATAACCTTCTTTATCTTTTGTTAATGCTTGTCCTCTTGGATTTGGCGACCAAGATACATGAATCCAACCAGAATTAATATCAGACTCATCATAGTATTCAAGAATAGCCTGATCTATTGGAAGGTTCTCAATGATATGTTTAAATACTTTTTTATTATCTACACCAGGTATTTCAAAGTCTGCTGCAGCTCCATTGTTCGCACAATGTTGTGAGGTAGGTTTAGAACCTATTAATTCACATAATTCAGGTGATCTAAATCCTGAGGTAATCTTAACTGGTAATTGAAAATCATCTCTTAAATTTTGAAGAATTGTCTTGCAAAGTTGTCTAAGGTTTTCTATTTGCTCTGCATTAGGTTCATTATCTATATTGTTTTTTAAAGCTGTTTGAGATTGTGTCATCTCTTTTAAGCTAAAGTTCTCAGTTAATTTCATTTTCGTTTACTCCATTAAAATATTTATAATGATATTTGACTGCTCTGCAATCATGTTTTTTACGCATAGACTTTTGTTTATCTTTAAATTCTATAGCTTTTTTTTCTGACTCAAAGATAACATTAGTAAACATACTATATTTATCATCTTCTCTTTTCCAAATTATACACCACATTAAGTTTTTTGTATTTCTTTACATACAAATTTAATGTAAAATTTTTCTTCATTAACTCTTTGTTTGCCAAGAGATATTAATGTTTCACCGCTAATTTTATAGCCATCATAAGCACAATCATAATGAGATTTATAAAGTTGCTCTATACTTACTGGTTGCATACAGAAATTATTAAGTGATGAACACAAAGTAAGTATTAAGACAAATTTCATTATGGGTGTTCTAACATCATTTTATTTGTTTCTTTTAAATCTTTAATTTCTTTTTTAGCATCTTGTAAATCTTGGTTAAGATGTTCTAACTTTTGTAAGCATCTTTTGTTAGCACTATCTTTAGATTTACCAGCATCTTGCAACTCAGCTACTTCTTGCTTTAAGATACGAACTTGTTCTTTATATTCGTTTATTATTTCTAAACTGTCAGACATTATTTCTTTTTAAATAAATCCATACCTGGCTTTAAGCCATAAATTGATCCAAAGATTCCTAGCACTAGCCATTTATAGAACTCTGGAAAGTTATTAAAATATTCAAAAAATAAATCTAATTTTTCTTTTGCTTGTGGATCTCCACTAAATACTGACCATGAAAGAACTACAATTGGCAAAACTACAATTATTAAAACCAGCTCATCTTTCCACCCTTGATTTTGATTATCCATTACAGCTTTTTTAAATTCTATTTGTCCATCAGCCATTTTTTGTGCATGGTTCATTTCAGCTAAAGACTCTAATTCTTTTGCTTTTCTTCTATTAGCTGCAATAGACATACCAGTCTTTATCATTCCAGGAACTAATTTAGCTGCTATATTTAACCACATAATTATTTAGACTCTATAATTTTTTTAATGGTTTTGCTACC
>WLWG01003316.1_pt1 | contig 11092 bp, 12 predicted proteins | sample 6712871 | NCBI WGS metagenome assembly WLWG01 (sample SAMN12718693, study PRJNA515312) | sponge metagenome | isolation source: marine sponge | host: Mycale hentscheli | place: New Zealand: South Island, Marlborough, Capsize Point | collected 2003-05-01 | reverse complement strand
TTTAATTGTTCAATAATATTAGTTAACGCTTTGTTAATTTGTCTTTGGTTATCTTCACTGTATTCTTTTTTAGGTTCAGGTAATCTTACTACTATCTTTGCCATTAGCCTCTCCTTCCATCTGGTTGTAGGTCAACTTGAAACGTACCAAATCTCCACGATTCGCCGGCCCCTGTATTTTCTATTTTAATATTTGCATAACGTCCTCTAGCTCTTGTGTCAATTTGAGTTGTATTAGATGTAATAGTAAAAGGACTTAAGGCAGTAGCAGAACTTGTGTCTGCAGGAAAATCTTTAACTGATACAGTTACTTGGTTGTTACCTATCAATACTTTAAAGTTTGGTAAAAATCTTCTCATAGCTAAAAAAACTTCTGCTTGATCTTTTTGTAAAGAAAAACTAAATGATCTTATAAAAGAAGTTAAAGCTGTTGTACTACCATCAGGATTAACTTGATCTGTTCCTATCTCGTGTTCAAAAAATACTGTTTGACCTAATCCTGTTTCACCTTGAATAACAGGAAATGTTCCTGTAGCTGTACTGTTATATGCGGTTGCATATGGTTTTGGATATACTAGTGAATCAATCCAAGTTGTTCTAATAGAATTTGTATTTGTACCTGTATACCAATTACCCATAGGTAAACCTGCATTGTCTTGTCCATAATTATAAACTACATATCTATCATTAAATGCAGATCCTGCTGTTGGATACCACCAAACAACTTCTGTAAATAGATTATTTATACCTGCACATATTTGTTGACCTTTTGTAGTGTCAATATCATCATAAATAAAATCTTCAACAGAACAAGGTAAGGTATTAACCGTACCATCAAAAGAAAAGAAACCATTGTTACCCATCCAATATGCAACACCATCAATTTCAATAGCTGCATTCTTACCAATTAATCCACAGTTAGTGCCAACCTGTTCAAAGCCAAATGTAAATGGTGCACCAACAAATTTCATTGCATATAATGCATTATCAGTCCAAACTAAAATGTTTTCTTTTGCAACTAGTGATCCCATAATTTTTGTACCATCTTGTAGTCTTTGAGTACCGGCTGTGTTAGTTGCTTCGGGTGTATAGTTATTTATATCTTCATCAACAGAGAATCTTATAAGCATATCATCTTGTGTTGTAGGCGAACCTATTGTTACTTCTGTTCCAAAATGAATTAAGTGACGTGTTGTTGGTGAGATAAGTGTTACTCTAGTTGCAGTTGGATTATTGGTAGTTGCAAATCCAGATGTAGATGTAGATGCTCTAACTCCTGTGGGATTAGCAGCTCCTGCATTCCAAGTAAACGTTTTACCATTTGCAATTGTTGCAACTAATACTTCACCAAAATTACTTAAAGACCAAAGTCCTGGTTCAAGAGTTACAGTTGATGCCTGTACTGCACTACCAAATCCTGTAAAATTAGTTGCGTTTTGAACAACAGCATTTGTACTGTGAGCTTGACCGTTTGATGTACCAGCAGTTGCCGTTCCGTTTGCACCTCTAGTAATACCTAAAAATTGTGTAGAACTTTTTGATGTGTATGTAATTAATTCACTTTCTACTAAAATTGTACCTGCAGAATCAAAACCAGTAGTTGAGTCTACTGTAACCGCGGTCCCCGATCCACCTGTACCAGCAGTATCTGCGTTTAGTGATCCATCTAATTCTGTTTGTGAAACGCCTGTAATTGTTCCGCCATAGTTTCCAATACCATAACCATAACCATAAGATTGTGCTGCCGGACCTACTACTTCATAAGGAGTAATAGTTACAGATCCACCACTTGATGATGAACCTGCGGTAGCTGCTTGAATAGTTAAAGTTGTAGAAGTTGGAACTGATAAAACTTGAAAGTTTATATCATTAAAAGTTGCTGTGGTTACACCTGTTGTACCGCCTGGTAAAGTTGTTGCACTTAATCTAATTATATCCCCTACACCAATTCCGTGGTCAGTTGATGTTGTTAAAGTTACAGTTGTTGTCCCATTAAAAGTAAAAGTTGCACCTGTGATTGCAGTTTGTAATGGAGTTATGTCAAATAGTTGACCTTCAAAATATAAAAGTAAAAATTTATCTGTACCAAGAGCTACATATCTATTGCCATCGGTGTCAACAAAAGCGTGTTGTTTTCTAGCTACACCTACAATAGTATCTGTTAAAAGAGATTGCCAACCACCTACTTTTTCCGGTAGGCCATATCTAAATCTTACATTATCTGAATCTACCCAACGACCTTCTGCTCCGACTGATGTATCCTGCTTGTCGATTCCAGGAGCAAACTTAATTTTCGTAAGCATTTGTTACTCCTATGATGTTACGTTGTATACGTATTGCCAACCTTTGGTTGCGTTAGTGTATCTTAATTTAATCGATTGATTATTAGCAACTAATTCTAAATTAGATGCAGCACCTCTAATTGGTTGACTGTTTCTGTTTATTGTTACTTTGTTAGTAGCAAACCCTCCACTTGGAGATACATCCATAAAACTAACTTCATCACCCATAGCCGGTGATGCTGGTAATGTAATTGTAACTTGAGCTGCTTGTGTATCTATTAATAAATTATCACCAGCTACTGCTGTGTATGCAGTAATAGAACTTGATGTAATTGCAAAATTACCTTTTTGTAAAATATCTAATCTTGCATCTGTACCATCAGAATGAACTAACATTGTTGCTCCAACAGGAACAGCAATTGGATTTGATGACCCAGCTGTTTTAATACCTAATGTATATTTATTTGTTGTAGTTCTGTTTGTTGCATCTTGTATTACATAAACTCTAGTAGCTGTACCACCAGTTGTTGATGCTGGTATGATTAAACTAACATTACCAGTCATAGTACCAGTAAGTTTTAAATAAATATTTTTACCATCAGATGTTGCACCATCTGAAAAAAGTAAAGTTTTATCTGTGCCAGCCGTCATTGCTACATCTATTACGCCTGATGTTGATTGTTGTAAAATTTGTAAATTAGTATTTGTAATTGATCCCCATAGACCGGCTTTCTCACCTGTTGCTACTAATTCTAATGCTAGATCTGTTGAAAATGTTGATGCCATATATTATCCGTACGGTTTAATTGGTGTCCAAACCATTGTTGCTCCTGGTATAATTTCGTTCCACGTAATAACACCTACTTCTCCAGTTCTTAATGTTAAAGGAGTTGCTGGTGCTGATATACTCGCAGTTCCAACAATAGTAACAGATCCACTACGTATAATCAAGTTGTTTCCAGAAGCTGTAACATTAGCATCTGCAGTAACTGTAACGTTCCCCGTTCCTAAAACCAATGGTGTTTTAGGTGCTTCTAAATTAGCTGTACCTACGATTGTTACTGTTCCAATACCAAGTGTTAATTGATTACCAGTAATATTTTCTGTAACTGAATCAGCTGCTACTTCAACAGGTCCAATACTTAATGTTAAATTGTTACCATTAATAGCAACGGTAACTTGATTGTCCGCCGCTACTTGCGATATGGGAAACTGTGATATTGCGTCAAATCCTAAATTCATAAATAATCTTTAAAAGGAGACAGGGGGTATGTGGTGGTGCCCTGCCTCCATCTAAAGATTATATCATCGTTTAAACCAAGAAGGAAGACCTAAATGTGGACGCTTGTCGAACATATTATCTTTTGCTCCTGGAGTTTTACGATTGTTATAATGCAGAAATACTTGTACGCATTCTTTACCTTTAAATTTATTTCGCCAATGCTCTAGCTCACAGCCAGAATAGACTAACATATCGCCTTGTTTTAAATCTACTTTAATACCTTTTTTACCAGTTTCTCCAGATGGCTCTAAATAGATTGGCCAATCATTACCAGCAAGATTCATAGTAGTAGATATCTCACAACTAAATCTATCTTTATGTCTTTTTAACTCGTCCCCCTTTTTATATATTCTTGCATAAGTATATGCAGGGTATAATTTTAATCCTGTTACTTCTTCCATTTTGGGTTGGCATTTTAACATTAAAGTTTCCATAGCAATATTAGAATACTGACTATAAGTTTCTGGTATCTGTTCATTTTTACCTTCGTAGTGACCTATAATATTTTCAAAAGGTGATATATATCTTGTAGCTTTACAAGTATCATAAACTTGTTTCTGCATTATAAAATAGTTTGCAACAAAAGCTGCTAGATCTTTTGATATAGCTTGACGAATAACTGTATACTTTTTTTTATTAAACATCTTTAGCCATTTCTTTTGGAACTGCTTGTATGTTCCAATGTATAAATCTAAAAGGCTCTATACCAAAGTCTACACTAAATTCGTGTTCTAAAAATCCTGGAAATATAATTAATGTACCTGGTGTAGGTTTAAAATGTATAAGTTCATTACCACCCCACACACCTTTTTGATTTGGTTTCATTTTTAATTTTGTAGATCTTGCTCCTGTTCTCGGTTCGTGAAATACTGGCATTGATGTTTTATCACTACACTTTAAAAAGTAAAATCCTGATACGTGTTGATTCCAATGTACGTGTGCTGAATGATGACCACCACCTTTTTTAGCAAACTCTTGTACCCACATTTCACTAAATAGTGTTGTGTATTGTTGCATATCAAAACCTTGGTGATCTAAATATTCCCAAGACTTTTGACCAATGTAATTTCTAAAATCTAAAAAATCGTTATCAGCTGTAAGTGGTGTTGAATGATATGATCTTCCAAAGTCACCAAACTTTTTTATATGTGCTTTAGCTTCTGGAAAATTTCTAGCAGCTTTAATATATTTGTTAGATGCTTTTGTTAAAGATTTTACAAACTCTGGTTTTTGTTCTGACCAAATGGTCGTGTTAAAGTAATTATTTATATACATATTATTTAAATGGTTTTCCTAAATGCCAAACAACAAGACTATATCTTGTGCCTGATGTTACTGGTTTAACTCTATGCCACACAAAACTAGGAAATACAATAATAGATCCTTTTGGTAATATCTCTTTACATTGCACTCTATGTTTTGATTCGTCTCTCATATGTGGATCATAGTTTCTAAAATCAAATTCTAATTCACCACCTTTGTATTCTGAACCATCTGTTAATTGACAAGTCATAGATAGTTTTCGAATTCTGCCGTGTTCTGGATTGTTAGGATCTTTTCTGTCATAAGCTTTATCCCAACTATCACAATGCCAATCGTAGTATTGGTTTAATTTATATTTTGTAAACTGACAAGATTCAGATCTTTCCCAATCAAAATTCCAACCAGCCATTTCATTTGCTCTATGCACATAAGGATGTAATTCTTTATATATCCAAGTATCATTAAGCCATACTAAATCAGAGTTTCTTTTTCTTTTTAAATCTAATACTTCTTCTTTTTTTAATTTTCTATCACCATAGCCACCTGTTCTAGCCATAACTTCTTTTTGTGATTTAGCATATTCTATAACGTCATCACAAAATTTGGGTGTTAACACACCACTAAAATACCAATAATAATTAGATATATTCATAAGTTATTGTTTGTACAAAGTTTAATGAATCTTTTTGATTGTTGGTTAGGTAATACATATTAGTTGATGGAAACATAATGAACATATTATTTTTAAGTTCTATATCCCAAGATCTACCTTTACGTCTATTGTCTTCGTAATGTATTCTGACCATACAGTTTTTAACTTTTACACCATAGAGTAATGTATAATCTGGTGAGTTACGTAGATCTACTGGATCAATATTAAGTAATGGAATTGTAGTCTCGCTAGGTTTATAGATATTACCCCACGTTTCTTTGTTAATTAAACTGAAACCATATTCAAGATTAACGTGATCTCGCATATATGTATTTAACATATCCCAAGTTCGTGAGAATGGAAAATCTTTGTTTTGAATTACTGATTGTAAGATGTCGCCTGATAATTTATCTCGGTCAATGTCCCAATCTTTAGGCATTGCCACATCACCGTAATATAATGCTTGTTCTGTTAATACTTTCTTCTGCATACCACCACCTTTTTTAATTTACTCTTTTGTATCTGTCAAGTCCCAAGTCTGTCCAGCTTCATTCCAAACATAAATCCAATGATGAGTATCAGCTTCATTTTGTGAAGTTTGTTCTGCAGTTAATGCTGGAGCATCACCGATTGGTGATTTCCAAGATGCAGTTGCAACATCTTTTACCCAAGATGTATAAAGTGATTTAGGCCAAAAGATATTATTATCTTCGTCCCAAGTATAACCTATACCTGCATAGTTTCCTCTAAATGCTTTTGAATCGTCACCAGATGAATGTTTGTTACCAGATGTATTGTAAGATGTTTGAATCCACATTTGTGCAGGCCAATTATTATGTGTCTCTAAATATTGTTGACCTACTGATTCATCTTCAACACCATCAGCGTTTAACATATCACTATTATTCAAAGTTAATACTTGAATAACTTTTCCGTTAGCTCCTAGTTTTGCAAAATGTGCCATAATGTTTCTCCTTATATATTAATTTTTATTATTCATCAAGTTTGAAATTTGTACCTAATTATTACTATTCCACTACCACCAGCTCCTGAAGTTGATGGATGTACATCTGCTGTTCCACCTCCACCGCCGCCAGTATTAACTGTTCCATTAGTTCCATTACTTGCAGGATCACCATTTGGTTTAGGGGCATTATTAGCTCCTGGTCCACCTCCACCAGGACCACCAGCACCTTGTCTGCCGTTTGGTCTAGAACCACTTCCGCCACCTCCTGCTCTAGTAGTTGGAGTTCCATTTATTGCACTTGTTGCTCCTGCACCACCATTACCACAAGGTGCTTGTTGTCCATCTCCACCATCTGCACCGACAGCAGTTGCTCCACCACCACCACCACTTTGACCTGCTGAATAAGGTTGACACGCATCACCACCAGCAAAACCTTGTGCTGGACTGACTGGGGGTGTATTACCTGCTCCACCTGCATTTGCTGCAGTTGCACAGGATCTTCCTGTCATAGTGTGTACTCCACCACCACCTGATGCTCCAGCTGCCCCACCACCTGTAGGAGTTCCTGTCCCACCTCCAGCTCCACCACCCGCTGCTGTAATTCCACCAAAACTTGAAGCAACACCATTTGTATTAGCTGTACTAGCAGGATTACAAATTGGATTTGATGATACTCCTGCTGTTCCACCTCCACCTACTACTACTGGAAAACTTGTTGCTGTAACTGTTACTCTATTAGGAGCACTTGGATAACCATCTAAAGGGCTAGCTGTGTAAGGTGTAGCAGGGTTTTTAACTTCTCTATAACCACCTCCACCTCCACCGCCTGCTCTTTTTACACCTCCACCTGCACCTCCACCTACTATTACGTGAGATACTATATTATTATCAGAACAACTAGCAATTTGACTAACCGCAAATGTTCCTGGTCCTGTAAATGTATGAACTTTGTCATTTCCACAAGTTGTAATTGTTCCTCCTGTTGCAATTATATAATTATCTCCAAAACCATCTGAACTATTTCCACTATCTGTAACTATCCAACCTTTTGTTGCATCTACATAAACCAATGTTATAGCCGCTCCTTCTGTATTAACTACAAAATCTGAAGCAGATCCTTCTATATTAGAACCACCTCTACCAATTGTTAAATTATTATTGTCAAAAGTATTTGCATAATCTGCTACTGCAACCACTGCTCCCGCAGTAGGTGATGAAGGTAAATTAACAGTAAAAACTCCTCCTGTTGTATTACAAAAATATCCCTCACCTGCTGTTGCAGTAAAGGTCGCTGTTTTAATTGAACTTGTAACCCAAGACGCGGAACCTGTTGCACCAAAGTTTGTCGCCGTTCCTTGGTTATTAATTGTTGCACCTGAAGGAATTGTGAACGTATCGCCACTATCTCCTAGCGTTACTTCTGTTCCGGATCGTGGACTAATTTTATTTACTTTTATTTCACTCATAATTACGCTTGAAACCTATATCTTATTACTACTATACCTGATCCAGCATTACCACCATTACCGTTACCCGAAGCACTACCTCCACCACCACCGCCACCAGTGTTAACTGTTCCTGTAAATCCATTGTCTGTACCACCTCCAGCACCGTTACCACCACCTCCAGCGCCTGCTACAACACTACCATTTCCACTAGGTGTTGAACCTCCTGAACCACCTCCACCTCTTGTTACTGCTGATCCTGTAATTGATGTTGCAAGTCCTACTGCACCAGGTGCACCAGTTGAACATCCTGGGGCATTTCCTCCTGTAGCTCCAGCACCACCTCCAGCGCCAGTACTATTTGGTGATGCTCCATCTCCACCAGGATTACCTTGTGGTGGGCTTACTGATGGTGTATTTCCTGTCCCTTTTGCAAAAGGTGAAGCTCTTCCACCACCACCGCCTGATCCACCAGGATTAGCAACTTTTGGTGATGCGCCACCCCCACCACCTGCGCCACCACCTGTAGAAGTTATTGTTGAAAAAATTGAACTAGAACCATCTGTTCCTGGAGCACCTGGTCCTCCATTTCCACCTGGACCACCTCCACCGACTGTAATTGGATAACCTCCAGGATTATATGATAAACTAGATGCTGCTAAAGGACTTGCAGTGTATGGACCAGAAACGGGATCAGAATGTGATTCTCTAAAACCACCACCTCCGCCACCGCCACCACCATCTCCGCCACCACCACCGCCGCCAGCTATTACTAGGTAATCTGCTTTTGCAAGTGAACCAGATCCTGCAGTTATAGTAAAAGTTCCAGGGCCAGTAAATGTGTGGACTTTAAAATTTGTATCAACAGTTGTAATTGTTCCACCTGTTGCTGTTATATATTCTTCAGGTACTCCTGTTTCTGTATCTTCAGCATTTTGCACATTAATCCAACCTTCTGTTGCATCTACATATACTAAAGTTAATGCTTGACCATTAATATCTAATGTTGAATCTTCTGCTACACCACCAATTTTTTCTGATCCGTTTGGACTAATTGTTAAATTATTGGTTGCAAAAGTTCTTGTGTAATCTGAAAATGAAACTATTGCTCCAGCAGAACCTGCTGGTAAATTTGCAGTTATGGCTCCACCTGTAGTATTAACAAAATAACCTTCACCATTTACTGCTGTAAATGTGCTTGTTTTAATACTTCCTGTTTGCCAATCAACAGTTCCTGTTCTACCAAATCCTGTCTGACTTGCACCCGATGCTAAAGTAATTGTATCACCTGAAGCACCTAATGTTATTGTTGTGCCAGATTGACTAATTAAATTTCCACCGTCTGCTGCTTGTAAATTATCTGCACCTGTTCTAACTCCATCAGAAGCAGCTCCAACAGTTACTGTTGTACCACACTTATTGATGATGTTTGAATCATCTGAAACTTTATTTATATTATCTACTTTTATTTTACTTGTCATAATTATTGAAATTTATACCTTATATATACTATACCAGAACCACCTGTCCCACCATTACTTGGTCCTGAACCTCCATTATTTCCTGTTGAACCACCACCAGCACCACCACCAGTATTAGCAGTTCCATTTTGACCGTTTCCTGTTGCAGTAGAACCTCCTGCAGGACCACCTGGACCACCGCCACCTGTTCCACCTGTACCACTTCCTGCTGAACCTTGACAACCACTACATTTGTAAACTCCACCGCCACCACCACCAGCAAAAACTTCAGGTCCTGGACCAATATTAGTTGTAGCTCCTGCTCCACCATTTCCACCTTTTGTAATAACTGTATTTGCACCAACAGCAGTTGCACCACCTCCTCCGCCACCATTAGCACCTTTTGCTGAATAACATCCTGGAATATTACCATCTCCACCATTTTGTCCTTGTGGAGGAGTTACAGGAGGTGTATTTCCTGTTCCGCCATCACTATTGGCTGGACCGTATCCTCCACCACCTCCAGAGCCACCATTTTCTCCTGGACCAGGTGAACATTTAGCAGCTCCACCTCCACCTCCAGCTGATGTAATTGTTGAAAAACTACTAACACTACCTGAACCTGCATTAACATTATTACCTGGAGAGTTTGGTCCACCACCACCAATAACTATTGCATAACCTTGTGCTGAAACGGGTAAACCTGTTGTGGCTAAAGGAGATGCTGTGTGAGTACAAGAAGATGATTTACCTTCTCTAAAACCTCCAGCTCCACCACCTGCTCCAGATGCATAGTTACCATTAGGAGAGTTTGTAGTTGCACCTCCACCACCACCTGCTACTACCATATAAGAAACTGTATCTGAACCTGCTGGATTACCTGTAGAATTAACTGTAAACGTTCCTGGGCCTGTAAATTTTGCAACTTTAAAATTTGTATTTACTGTTGTTAAAGTATTACCACTTCCTGAAACTGACGCACATATAAAACTAGGAGTTATCCCAGCTGTTGAATATTCATTACTTTGAACAGATCTCCAACCAACTGTTCCATCTATATATACAAAAGTAACACCTAAACCTTCTGTTGATAATGTAACTATTTCACCCGCATCACCACCATTAATTTTTTCTGAACCATTTGGATCAACTGTTAAATTGTTTGAGTCAAATGTATTATTATAATCTTGTATTGAAACTATTGCACCTGCACTTCCTGCTGGTAAATCTACTTCAAAAGAACCACCTGTTGTATTACAAAAATAACCTTCGCCGTTAGCTGCTGTAAAAGTTGCTGTTTTAATTGATCCTGTTTGCCAATTAACAGTTCCTGTTCTACCAAAACCTGTTTGAGTAGCGCCGCACGCTAAAGTTACAGCTGTGCCTGATCCACCTAAAGTTAAGGTTGAACCACTTTGTTTATCTATTGCATCTACTTCTATCTTTGACATTATACTATTACTAAAGTCCCTGTTACTGTTATAGTTGCAGGAATAGTGATAGGTCCAGCTAAAACTGCACTTTCAATTGTTTGCGTACCATCAATGGTTTGCGCTTGATTTTTTATAAATTCATCAGGAGCGTATTGCCCTCCGATGTATTGGATTCCATTTACTACTGCCGTCATAATTCCTCCTACGAACTAATTGTGTCGATGTAAGATAAAACAACATCTAGTGAACTTGCTGTATCACTGACTGCTTCTAATACATCACCATTTGCTAAAACAATTTTTGCTCCGC
>WLWG01003315.1_pt1 | contig 11096 bp, 18 predicted proteins | sample 6712871 | NCBI WGS metagenome assembly WLWG01 (sample SAMN12718693, study PRJNA515312) | sponge metagenome | isolation source: marine sponge | host: Mycale hentscheli | place: New Zealand: South Island, Marlborough, Capsize Point | collected 2003-05-01 | reverse complement strand
TTATACACCACTTCTACAGAAGTGGATGACGGGAACGGTAGTATCACCATCATCGTTACTGAAACAGGCAATCAACCGTATGCTAACCCACTAGATAATGGCGGAGAATATGAAACTACTGGTGCACCAGCTGGTGATGATGTGTTTGACGTGGAATACGCTGGAGGCACTAACCCTAAAAATAATGCAGCTGTAGGTGATGACAGATACCCAGATTACGATCAGTATCCTCCTTTCCCAACTGACACTACATCTACTCCTCCTTCAGCTCCATCATCAACACCAACTGATGTAACTCTGGAATTCACTGGGGCTGATGGCACATCCTCTTACACCTCTGCAGGTGGAGCTAATGCGTCTGTAACCATTGAGTCAGGTGCAACACTCACCATCACCAATAACACTGGTGGTCACCCTGTTGATGTAAGAGTTGCTGATGGTGGAGCCACAGTCTCTACTGGAACCCTTACAGGAGCTCCTGCTGGTCCTGGTGAATCACTCACTTGGGACACCACTGGCGTAACTGCTGGCACTTATTATTATCAGTGTACTGCACATGCCGCGATGATTGGCCAGATTATTGTAACCTGATAGAATGAAATTTGATGAACTGAATAAGGATAATTTCCTACTATTTGCCATTAAACATTATGAAAACCCAAACACTTCTACACAAGATGAGTTTGAGGAAGATCTAAAACGATTCAAATATGTTAAGAGATGGCTGAAGAAATACCACGAGAGTGGTGAAATGAACAGCCATCTTTTATTGAATCACATTATTATTATTTTCAACTGTTGGAATGATGCTGTTGTTCCAATGATGTTTTATAAGATTGAGTCCAAGTACTGGACTTATCTAAAATCATTCTTTATCTATCTCAATCGATTACCTGAGTATCCACATACTGGTATTCATGAACTTGACTATGATGTTAAGATACTAGAGACGCTTAGGGGCTTATAAGCCATCTTTGTGTTGACACTACAAGTATAACAATTATCACAAGGTTTGTTAAATGGCACTATCAATTGAAGAGAGAAGACTAAAAATTATAGAGGACGTTTGTGCCACTTGTGGCGATGGCGGTGGAGGAGATGGAGGTGGAGAATCCTCTGGTGCTAGTGAAGACAATGAGTCAGGTGATTATATGAAACTGATGAAAGGTCTCAAGATGCTTGATAAGAAGAAGAAGAAAGTGGCACCTAAATAATGGAAATCTTTGTTGCCATTTTAGGGCCCCTGTTTGGTGGTGCCATTAGTTTAGTTGTATGGCAGGCAAAACAAAACTCCGATAGTATTCATAATAGTCTTGGTGAACTACACTCTTGTGTCCATGATATGGATAAGAAGATTGATATTATGTCAGTAGATAATGTAAAGAACTTTGCAACCAAGCAAGAATTGATTCAACATGAAGAAAGAGAAGAGAGTAGGGATGAGAAGGTAAGAGAAGAGATAAAAGAAATCAGAAGTGATATCAAAGAAATCAAAGAAACCCAGTGGAAGATGATTATTGATAAAAACAAGAGTATCTGATACAATAAGGGAGTAAAACCCTTCTTGTATGTACATTGAGATAAAATACCTGAACCTCTTGTCTCCAAGACTGGATAAGTTCAAACAAAAGAAAGATTATCTCTGGAACTTCAGATGTCCCGTATGTGGTGACTCACAGAGAAACAGAAACAAGGTAAGAGGGTTTGTCTTCCAGGTGAAGGGAAACCTTCTTTATAAATGCCACAATTGTGGTTATAGTGTTCCTTTGCCTAAACTCATTGAACTATTAGACCCTGTGTTGTATAAAGAATACAGGTTAGAAAAGTTTAAAGACTCTAACAAACCAAGAGTTGATACACGCAAAGTGAATAGGGTTATTTCTACCACTCCAGTGTTCAAAAAGAACATTTTATCTGAACTCACGCCACTGGATAACCTAAATAATTCACACCCGGCAAAAGAGTATATACTCAACCGGCAGTTACCCACACAGGCTCTGTATTTTACAGAGAAATTTAAAGAGTGGACGAACTCTGTCAAGCCTGATACATTCCATGAAATCAAACAAGATGAGTCGAGGATTATTATCCCCTTCATCGATAAAGAGGGAGTTGTATTTGGTTTCCAAGGGCGTTCCCTTCATAATACTGGTCTGCGTTATATTACTATCCTCCTCCAAGAGGACAGACCCAAAATCTTTGGAATGGACAAAGTTGACTTCGATTTACCCATCTACATCACAGAAGGACCCTTCGACTCACTTCTATTGGAAAATGCAGTTGCTATGGCAGGAGCAGATATTTCCAATAGTAGGGATTGCCTGGGTACTAATGTTGTTTATGTTTATGATAACGAACCTCGGAATGCTCAAATCACCTCCAGGATCGAACGACACATTAAGGCAGGAGACAGAGTTGTCATCTGGCCTCATGGAATTAAAGAGAAGGACATCAATGACATGATCCTTAGTGGACATCCTGTCCAACAAATCGTGCAAGATTGCACACACTCTGGGCTTACAGCAACTCTCAAACTAAACGATTGGCGAAAATGACAACAGCAACTAAGGAACAGATCTTTGTAAAGAAGAGGAATGGAAGAGAAACTGAACTACTGGATCTGAATAAGATCCACGTGATGGTTGAGGAGGCTTGTAAGGGACTCTCAGGAGTGTCTTACTCACAAGTGGAGATGAATTCACATCTGTCATTTTATGATGGTATTACATCAGCAGACATTCAGGAGACACTGATTCGATCTGCTTCTGATTTAATTTCACTAGAGAACCCCAACTATCAGTTTGTTGCTGCTCGTCTTCTTCTCTTCTCACTACGCAAAAGCATCTTCCAAAAGATGTATGAGTGTTGGGATCTTGGAACACAGATTGAATATGGAATCAAGGCAGGTGTTTATGATCCTGCCATCACTGAGTACTACACTGCAGAAGAGATTCAGGAACTCAGTGACTACATTGATCATGAACGTGACCTGAAGTTCACCTACGCTGGTCTGAGACAAGTTTATGACAAGTACCTGGTCCAAGACAGGTCATCTGGGAAAATCTTTGAGACTCCCCAGTTCATGTATATGTTGATTGCTGCCACTATTTTTCATGGTTACCCTAAAGAGACCCGTCTCTCGTTCGTCAAAAAGTATTATGATGCGACTTCGAGGCATTTCATTAACATCCCGACGCCTATTATGGCGGGTGTTAGAACCCCTATTCGTCAGTATGCTTCTTGTGTTCTCGTTGAGTCTGACGACTCTCTTGATAGTATCTTTGCCTCTGATATGGCTATTGGGTATTATACGAGTCAACGTGCGGGGATTGGTATCAATGCTGGTCGGATACGGTCTCTGGGGTCTCGGATACGTGATGGTGAGGTTAAACATACAGGTGTCATCCCGTTCCTTAAGAAGTTTGAGGCCACTGTTCGCTGCTGTACTCAAAATGGAGTACGAGGGGGTTCAGCGACGGTTCACTTCCCAATTTGGCACAAGGAAATCGAAGACATCCTTGTTCTCAAGAATAACAAGGGAACAGACGACAACAGAGTCAGAAAACTAGATTACAGTATCCAGATCTCAAAAATCTTTTATGAAAGATTCATCGTTGATAAAAACATTAGTCTCTTCTCTCCTCATGATGTTCCCGGTCTTTATGATGCCTTTGGTAGTGATGGTTTCGATAAATTATATGTCAAATATGAGGACGATGAGTCCGTGCCTCGCACCACCATTGGAGCTAGGGAATTGTTCCTCTCCCTTGTAAAGGAAAGAGCAGAAACAGGTAGAATCTATGTGATGAACATTGATCATTGTAATACTCACTCATCTTTCAATGTTCCAGTTCAAATGTCTAACCTCTGTCAGGAGATCACACTCCCAACCAGAGCACTAAACCACATAGATGACCAGAATGGTGAGATTTCACTTTGTATTCTATCAGCTATCAATGTAGGTAAGTTGAGTAATACTGAACAGTTAGAACCACTTTGTGAAATTGCAGTCAGAGCTTTAGATGAACTGATTGATTATCAGGGCTATCCTGTCAAGTGTGCTGAAAGAGCAACTAAAGCCAGAAGATCACTGGGTATTGGGTTTATTGGTTTGGCTCACTACCTAGCAAAGAATGGTGAACACTACGATGATAGAGGTGCACTTCAACTGGTTCACGATTTATCTGAGTCCTTCCAATACTACCTTCTTAAGGCTTCCTGTAAGTTAGCAGAAGAGAAGGGGGCGTGTGATGATTACATTGAAACCAAGTATTACGATGGATTCCTTCCCATCGACCACTACAAGCAAGAAGTTGATGATTTGGTTAAACCCATCTATCATCACGACTGGACTGAGTTGGGACAACTCATCAAGAAACACGGACTAAGGAACTCCACACTAACTGCACAGATGCCCTCTGAATCCTCCTCAGTGGTGTGTAACGCAACAAATGGTGTGGAACCACCTAGAGACTATTTGTCCATCAAGAAGTCCAAGAAAGGAACCCTTAAACAGATAGTTCCCTCTTACACCACCCTTCGTAATAACTACACCCTGTTGTGGGACCTGAAGGATATGAGTGGTTATCTGAACATTATGGCAGTTATCCAGAAGTTCTTTGACCAGTCCATCTCTACCAACACTTCCTACAACCCTCAACACTTCCCTAACCAGGAAGTTCCAGCATCAGTTCTTATTGGAGACATCCTCAAGTCTTATCAGTTAGGTCTAAAGACTCTTTACTATCAGAACACTTATGATGGTAAAGGCGAAGAAGAAATTGAAATCAATGATCTTCACGCAGAACCCTCACAAGTGGGTGGACTTACAGCTTCAGATCTGTTAGAATCAGATGAGGATTGTGACTCTTGCTCCATCTAGTGGTTCTTATTAATCACTCTCCTTTATTATATTAAATAAAACACCACTAGAACCAATTATGTCGATCGAAGGAATGACAGTTTTTAACTCAAACCAGGTAAACTCCATTGAACAACCAATGTTCTTTGGACAACCCCTGGGGGTGCAACAGTACACATCATTTAAGTATCCAGTATTTGATAAACTGACTCAAACTCAACTAGGATTCTTCTGGAAACCTGATGAAGTATCACTACAAAAAGACCGTTCAGACTATCAAACTCTTAGACCTGAACAGAAACACATCTTTACATCTAACCTTAAGTACCAGGTCATGTTGGACTCTGTACAAGGTCGTGGTCCTGGGTTGGCTTTCATTCCTTATTGTTCTTTACCTGAACTTGAATCTGCGATGACAGTATGGGAGATGATGGAGATGATTCACTCCAGATCTTACACCCATATTATCAAGAACCTTTACAGTGATCCTGAAGAGGTGTTTGGGACTATTCTGTCTGATGAAAAGATTCTGTCTCGTGCCAAGTCAGTAACTGAGTCTTATGATGACTTTATTGAAAGTGCACGTCAGTATGGATCAGGTGACTGGAGACTGGCACTGGAAGGTGCAGGTAACTTCAGAGAAGATAGGTACGAACTGAAGCGTAAACTCTTCAGGGCAATGATGAATGTTAACATCCTTGAGGGTGTTAGGTTCTATGTGTCGTTTGCTTGTACTTTTGCCTTTGGTGAACTGAAGGTAATGGAGGGTTCAGCTAAAATCATCTCCCTGGTGGCAAGAGATGAGAACCAACACTTGGTTCTTACTCAAAACATCATCAACAAGTGGAGAGAAGGTGATGACCCTGATATGAAGAAGATTTACAATGAGGAGATTGAAAATTCTCGTAAGATGTTTGAAAGAACAGTGGATGAAGAGAAAGCCTGGGCTAAGTATCTGTTCAAAGATGGTTCAATGATTGGACTGTCTGAACAACTCCTAGCTAAGTATGTGGAGTGGATTTGTAACAGAAGAATGAAGGCTATTGGTCTTAAACCTCTTTATGATGTTCCATCTACACACAACCCACTTCCCTGGACTGAACACTGGATTAAATCCAAAGGGGTCCAGGTTGCACCCCAGGAGACAGAAGTGGAGAGTTACATCATTGGTGGAATCAACCAAGACATTAAAGAAAACGCATTTTCTGGATTTAAATTATGAGACCTGAACCTCCTTACGATTCATCTAATAAGAGCAAGTTCCAAAAATTTGCTGAGCAAAGAATGGCATTGATTCAATCTGGAGCAAAAACTGCTAAACAGATTGCAAGAAAACCTGGGATGGCTGATGAAAAAACAGTCAATGAAAGGAGAAACATTTGCAGTGAATGTGAGTACCTAGACAAAGAGAGGAATAGGTGTAAGAAATGTGGATGTATGCTAAAAGCAAAAACTGCTTTCAAGGGCACAAGTTGTCCAATTGGTAAGTGGTGATACACACACATTTAACTAAATACACTTGACTATGTTATAATAGTCAAACGTTCATCAGGTAACCCCTGACGCAAGTAGCCAACGCGGAACGAGGCCGTTCATCTTATGCAATACCTAATTCTTGCAGTGTTACTACTAGTAACAGGTGAAGACAAGGTTAACGCTAAACCTTCACCTAGTCTGAGTTGTCAATCTGTTCAAGAAATTGCTGCAACTGTTCTTGATGCACCTGGTCTAACCACAAAGCAAAAGAACAGCATCATAGGTAGACTCTACGGAAGACACCTTGCTAGTTGTAGTGAATTTGTAGAAGACGCAAACGTTGACGAAGGAACGGGTTAATCACCCAACCGGAGTAAACACATGGCAAAAGTCACTTATCGTGGTGTCTCTTATGACACTAATGATACCAAGTCAACCAAGACTTACACAGCAACGGAAACCTATCGTGGTGTCCAACACACTGAGAAAGTGGAGGTGGCAAAGTGAACGTACTTAAACTGATTAGAGATAAGAAGGTTAAGGAACAAAAGTTAAAAGAAGCACAGTTAAATATGGCAGTGAGACATACCTGTTATACTGTTAGTAAGTAATTAATGGGAGGGAAACCTCCCTTTTTTAGTGCCAAAAAATAAATAACTGGGTAATGTAGATTTTACTATGACTGAAGAAATCAAAGAGGAATCACCACCCAAAAAGAAAGGAATTTTCGGTAAACTTAAGGAATCAGTGGATGACCGTGAAGAACAACTTGCAATTCTCTCTACTTTTGTCCGCCTTGGTATCCTTGTATGGTCTGGTAGTATTCTTACCCTGGCATACATCAAACTACCACCAGCATTGGGAATCCCCGAACAGAAACTAGATCCAACTTTTATTGCCTCAGTATTCACTGGAGTTTTGGCAACCTTTGGTGTCCAGACGGCAAAGAAAAACGGTGATAAGGGTGGAGGTGGCACCCCATCTCAAATTATCCACGTTCAACAGGCACCATTAAAAATTACAACAGACGCTCCTCCAGTTAAATCAACTTTAGAGTGAGAACTTAGCTGAAAGTTTCTTTATCATAGATTTGGATGGGCAGAAGAGTTTGCTGAACTTTTTCTGTCCATCTTTTGTCATGCGTTCTTTTAGTGCGTCATCAAGTATAATTTTATTATCAATATCATACAAGGGATTATCATCAAGTTGATCCCTCAGATAATGTTCTGCATTATCAACTTCTGCAATAAACTTGATTTCTTTAGATGAATATTCAAGTATTGTAACTTTATCTTCATTCTTTATGAAGTGTAGTATAACTTTGCCAGGTTTCTTCTTCTTCTTCTTTTTGTCCTGTGTAAGTTTCTTCATTACTGGATCCAACTTCTGAAACAAACTCCTTAGTAAGAGAGTGGAGGCCATTGTGGTTGCTACAGCAACTGCTGCTGTACTGCCAGTAGTAATAAGTGTTGCGGCATCAGGAACTGGAATGTCTCTTCCTAAGATAGGCACAGTTTCTGGTAATAATCTGGATCTTTCTGGTTTATCTGTGGTTGCTGCTGGTTTAGGGGGTGATACTGCACCTTCAAACTCTTGTCTTGTTGGTGCATCCAGTGTTGGGTACTCAATAATTGGTGTAGGAACATCAATTACAGGAACTTGTAGGGTGTCAGTTACTGGTGGTGCAACCTGACGAATCACTGGAGGTTCAATGTCCCTAATGATTGGTGCAGGGATGTTTAGTCTTGGAATAGTTCGTATGGGCACTAAACTCTCACCAAACTCTAAGGTTATTATAAATACTTATAATACTATTCAAAACTATGAAGAAACTTGCCTTTATTGTGGCACCTTTCTTTGTTATGAGTTCCGTGAGTGCTGGCGAAATAACATCAAGAATTACAGATTCCATTCAACTTACTGTTGATGGGCCCACAGTTCAATCTACACGAATGGGATCATCTTATTCAGTTAGTGGTAATAATGTAAGTGTTACAACCCTTGGAGGGTTACACGGTGGCACAGCCACAGCACCTCCTACACTTGGTACCAGTTCTTATGACATCAACACGGATGGCCAAGCATTCACCTTTAGTGAAAGTGCAATGATCGGTGACACAGTTGTCACATCACAAAGTGCCCTCACATCAGGTGGAAGAATAGACACCCCTAATATCTATGGAAATACGACGACGTACACTGGTGGTACTGCTGGAACTCTTGCCGGTACTCTTAGTCCTACTGGTGTCAGTACAATCACTGCTGGTGGTTCTGGTAGTACAGTCATTGGCCAACGCACTGTCGAACTCTCAGTCTTCGAATGAAGTACTTGCTGTTCCTGATGCTGATGGGAACAACAGCCCAAGCAGCCAGCGTAGTCCCTAACTTCACCAGTGGTACTGTTACTTCTGAGACCACCAGTAGAACTGAAGTAACAGAAATCATCAATGTGGTTGAGTATTCAAACAGTACTTCTTACACTGTTTCTGGGACAAACATAAACATTCCAAGTAACCCTGTTCCAGGAGCAAATTATACTCAGATTGTACCAGGTCAAACATTTCAGTTCTCTGAAACATTGATGACTCCAGGGATTGCTAGCGAAACTTACATTGAAAGGACCACTGTCATTGACAGCACCACAAACTCTATTAGTGTATTCACCCAATGAAAAGAATTTCTTTATTATGTTCTTTGTTACTATGTGCTCCTGCATACGCTAATGCACCACAGAACACTAATATTGCTGGCCCCACCGCTAGTGCTACAGGTAATGTAACTAACCAGGCAGTTCAGGTATTACAGGGCCCCTACCCTTCTAATAGTTTTGGTTCTGGTACAGTTTGTACTGGTCCTGCGCTTACCATTGCTCCTTTCTTGGTTGGAAGTCTCAATGGAAATGCTGACCCTGTAACCTATCAGACACATAATGGTAATGCTGGTATTTCTTTAGGAATATCAATGCCATTAGATGGATCTCTTACTGAGATATGTAAGGCAAGGGCAAGAGTAGAGATTGCTAGACAACAAGCAGAAGCAGATAAAGCCAGACTAGATTTTGAACTTGTGAGGGCCATCAAGTGTGGTGAGATGATGCAAAGAGGAATAAGGTTTCATCCTTCCTCACCTTATGCTTCTGTATGTAGTGATATCGTAGTGGTATCTGTTCCTACTAACGATCAAAATTCAACAAATAAATAAAGTTGTGTTACAATGATAAAGTATTTGTTATGACTGCCAACACACCACGCTCTCGCAAGAGCAAAGGGGCAAAATTTCAGAATGAAATAAGAGACCTAATTCTGGAAAAGTTCAGTGACAAACTGGAACCAGATGATGTAAAAACTGCTGTGATGGGAGAAAGTGGAATTGACATTAAACTTTCACCAGCAGCACAACGTCTCTTTCCTTTCGCGTGTGAGGCAAAACGCACTGAAAAAATGTCTGTTCCTGCTTGGTGGGAACAGGCAAAGGCAAACTCAACTGACAAACTCAAACCACTTATCGTGACCAAACAAAACAGAAAGGAAGCATTAGTAATCCTTTCACTTACCGACTTTTTAGAACTATTATGAATTACCAGAAAAGAATCGCCGCTCTTATGAGTGCAACCCTTCTTTTCTCATTGCCTGGTTCCTCGTCCCAAAGTCTTGACGAGGCCCTGAATGCTGTTACGGCAGCCCCTGAGATTGAAGAAACAACCACAGAAGAAGTAACAGAACCCAAAGTGGTTAGTAAAGTTTGGAAAGGTAAGAACTTTACTGAACGAGAACAGGAAGTTCTTAAGTTTCTTCAAGAAAGAGGAATCACTGATAGAGCAGCACTTGCAACAATCTTAGGAAACATCAAACAGGAGTCAAGATTTGACACCATCATCTGCGAAGGTGGTAGACGCACTGGCTACCATAATTGCCACTCTGGCGGTTTTGGTCTTATTCAGTGGACCACCCACGGAAGGTATAACGGACTTGGAAACTTCTCAACCAAATATGGACTCGACCCCAACTCACTTGAGACACAACTAAGGTGGATGGTCAATGAAAGAGAGTGGAGAGAGGTTGAACACCACTGGAAGACCCCTGGTAAGTCCATTGGTGGTTATATGAACGCAGCTTATAGATGGTTAGGGTGGGGAATTCACGGAGCAAGGACATCATATGCACATCAATACTATAATGCGTTATACTTAGGATAATAAATACTTGTATCTACCACATAGTAGAATATGGAAAACAAATCTTGCCTTAAATGTGGAGCCACCTGGATGGATTCCCAGTTATACTGGGCCACTGGAGCCAAAGGCACAAACGAAGACCTTGCTGGTCTAGTGTGTAACCAAGTGGATGACCCTGGTAAATGTATCAACCCAGCAAGAGGTAGTGACACAGGTCAAACGTGGGAATACAGGAGAGGTTATGTTGATGGAGCCCTCAGTGAGGCACTAAGAAATGCAACCCTTGACGACTAGGTTGATACCTGTTATAATAAATGAGTTATCGGAAAGGAAATGGCATTAGGTAAACAAGTGACTGAAAATCTAGAGGAGGCCAACAGTTATCTGCGTAACGCTCTAGCATTTGCAGCCAGAAGTGAGAGGCCCCTTGTGTGTACACAGATCGCAAGGTTGATCAACGATCTTGATTCAATCGACTCATATGATTCAATTATTGACAAACTGGAGGAGTACAAAAGTGAGAACTAAAACCTTCACAAAGATCGACAAGAAAGGTCACGAAGAAATCTGGACCTGGGATGAAAC